>ERZ1034920.788-NODE-788-length-22950-cov-5.605198_pt1 | contig 22950 bp, 20 predicted proteins | sample MGYA00520688_ERZ1034920 | MGnify/ENA primary metagenome ERZ1034920 (study PRJEB33766, sample SAMN09781785) | gut metagenome | biome: gut microbiome | host: Homo sapiens | place: Madagascar | study: EMG produced TPA metagenomics assembly of the PRJNA485056 data set...
AACTTCTTCATCGTCTCGTATGCACGCGACTTGTTCATGGTTCCGTCAGCATTGAACTTCTCGGGATAAGGATTCTCAACATAGCCGAGAACGTAAACGAGAGTCTTTTCCTCGCCTGCTGCAAGAGTGATCTCCTTGCAGTGAGAAGCGATGGGAGACCAGCCGTCAGCAACAGAGTTGCGGGGCTTGCCCTCAAATACAGTCTCAGGATCTGCAAAATCATTGTAAATGCTTCCCATAAATGTCTCACGGTCGGTATCGAAACCGTCGATAGGCTCATTTACGGTGTAGAAAGCAAAGTGATTTCTTCTTTCCTTATATTCGGTCTTGTGGTAAATTGTGCTGCCCTCGATCTCGACCTCACCGGTGTTGAAGTTTCTCTGGAAGTTGGAGCAGTCGTCCTGAGCGTCCCAAAGGCACCACTCAACGAAGGAGAAAAGCTTGAAGGTCTTCTTTTCGCTGCTCTCGTTCTTGAGAACTACCTTCTGAACTTCGCCTGTAAAGTTCTGGGGAACAAAGAAAGTAACTTCAGCGGAAAGACCGTTCTTCTTGCCCTTGATAACAGTATAGCCCATACCGTGGCGGCATACATACTCATCAAGCTCAGTCTTTACGGGAGACCAGCCGGGATTCCATACAGTGCCGTTATCGTTTATGTAGAAATAGCGTCCGCCTGCATCTGCGGGAACGTTGTTGTAACGGTAACGTGTGATTCTTGCCAGACGAGCGTCCTTATAGAAGCTGTATCCGCCTGCTGTGTTGGAAATAAGGCTGAAAAAGTCCTGTGTTCCAAGATAGTTTATCCAAGGATAAGGGGTTTTGGGAGATGTGATAACATACTCCTTGGCAGCGTCATCAAAGAAACCGAATTTCATTGAACATACCTCTTTTTTCATAATTTTAGTTAAACCTCCCGCATTGTCACGGGACGGAATGACTGTCGGGATATACTTTGACCCACTCCCGGCAATCCTTATAGATATTTTACCATATTAAACGTTTAAATTCAACTGTAATGTGTCATTTCTACCCAACAAATAATTTAAACGTTTTTTGTGCATTTATTACAAAGAAATAAAAAGGGCATACGTGATCCCTTTGCTGCAGGTATTACGCATGCCCTTTGAGGAAATTATATCAGCGTCAGTTCTGATGCTGATCGTTCTGCTGGTTCTGCTGCTGATTCCGGCGGCAGTTCTGTCCCTGCTGCTGTCTGCTCTGACGGTTCTGGCTGTTCTGCTGATTCTGATTGTTCTGCTGATTGCTGCTGCGGTTGTTCTGCCGGTTCTGATTATTGCACATTTTATATCATCCTTTCCGTATGCGTCGCAAATGACTGCTGCGCAGGCAGATGAAGCTGCCACGATAGCTATTATGGCTGCAAAGCAAGTTTTTATTCCTGTCACTATTATTTTCATAAAATTTCTTGCAATAACCGAATATAAACTGTATAATAGTATTATTGAATAAAATAACCGAAAGGTCGGATAAATTTATGAGAACTTGCGGCGTTCTTATGCACATTACAAGCCTCCCGTCTCCATACGGAGTGGGAACTCTCGGCAGCGAGGCATATAAATTCGTTGATTTTCTGAAAAAAGCAGGTCAGACCTACTGGCAGATACTTCCTGTAGGCCCCACAGGCTTCGGTGACTCCCCTTACCAGAGCTACTCGGCTTTTGCGGGAAATCCCATGCTCATCGACATTGACGAGCTTATCAAGGCAGGACTTGTATCCGAGGACGACAAGGATCTGAAGATACTTGCGGAAAAGAAGGAATTTGCGGACTTCGGTCAGATGTTCTCCTTCAAGCGCCTTATCCTTGCCAAGGCTCATGCTGCCTTTGCGGCAAATGCCGACAGCGAGCAGATGTATCTTTTCGGCAAATTCTGCCGCAAGAACGCATGGTGGCTGGACGATTATGCAATGTTCATGTCAATGAAGTATTTCTTCAAGCAGGTCATGTGGACTAAATGGGCTGACAACTACCGTCTCAGAGACCCTCAGACCCTTGCAAAATATGCCGAGGAACACGGCGTTGACATCGACTGCTGGAAGTTCATGCAGTTTCTCTTTTTCCGTCAGTACAAGAAGCTGAAAAAATATGCCAACAAGCGTGGAATAAGCATTTACGGCGATATGCCCATCTATGTTTCCATGGACTCCTCCGACATCTGGGCAAATCCCGAGATGTTCATGCTCGACAGCGACAGAAAGCCTACCAAGGTGGCAGGCTGCCCTCCCGATGATTTTTCTCCCACAGGTCAGCTTTGGGGCAATCCCCTTTATGACTGGGACTACATGGACAAGAATAACTATAAGTGGTGGATAAAGCGTGTTCAGTACAGCGCAAAGCTGTTTGACCTTACCCGTATCGACCATTTCAGAGGCTTTGAAAGCTTCTATGCAATTCCTGCCGGCGATAAGACAGCTGAGCACGGCGAATGGCTGCAAGGCCCTTCAATGAAGCTTTTCAGCGCAATAAAGGCAGAGCTTGGCGATGTTAAGCTGGTAGCTGAGGATCTTGGTTTTCTTACCGATGAGGTTAAGGCTATGCTCAAGGCAGCAGGCTATCCCGGAATGAACGTTCTCGAGTTCGGCTTCGGCGGCGAGGACAGCAGCTATCTCCCCCATAATTATGTTAAAAACAGCGTTGTATATATCGGCACTCACGATAATGAGACCGCTCTCGGCTGGTATCTTGCTCAGGACAAGGCAGGAAAGAAGCGTATCAGGAAATATCTGGGACTGGATAAGTCCGCTTCGGACAGCAAGGTCGTACGTGAGCTTATCAGGTGCGCATACGCAAGCGTATCCGAAAACTGCGTTATCCAGATGCAGGACTGGCTCTGCCTTGACAATTCCGCACGTATGAATATCCCCTCCACCATCGGCGGCGGAAACTGGGCTTGGCGCATGGATAAGGACGCCTGCACAAAGGAGCTTGCAAAGGAAATGAAGAAAATGGCTAAGACCTATTTCCGCAAGGCTCATAAGGGTGAATGATATGAAAAGGCTTACGATGATAGGTGCGGCAGTTCTTTCTGCCGCAATGTTCCTTACAGCCTGCGGCGATACGGCTCAGGAAAGTGCAACAGCAGAAACATCAGCAGTTTTCGAAGCTGTCTCAAAGGCTCCCGAAACTCCCGAGGAATTTCAGGCGGCAATGGTATCACGCTCGCTGTACAGTCTTGGAAATACATCAAGGCTCAAAGCTAAGCTCCGTCAGGCGCAGTCGGGCGAAGAAACGACAGTTGCATACATCGGCGGCTCCATTACCCGTGGCGAAACGGCAGGCGCTGAGGGCTGCTATGCAAAGCTTTCCTACAATTACATAGCCGAAAAATACGGCACGGGCGATAATGTCAAATACGTCAATGCAGGTGTCAGCGGAACTCCCTCGGTGCTGGGAAATCTCAGACTGCAAAAGGACGTGCTGGATTATAACGCCGACATTGTTTTCGTGGAATTTGCGGTAAATGACGCTCAGGACAACACTCACAAGGAATCATATGAGTCACTTGTGCGCACAGTTCTCACGCAGAAAAATGCCCCTGCGGTGGTGCTTATTTTCAACAGGACAGCAAACGGCTACACTGCTCAGGAATACATGAAAGAGATCGGCGATTATTATTCCCTGCCAATGATATCCGTGGCAGATGCTCTTACTCCCGAATTTGACGAGGGCAGAATGACATGGGAGGATTACTCCGATGACCAGTCACACCCAAATACCGAGGGTCACAAGCTTCTTTGCAGCTTTATTGAAAATCTGCTTACGGAAGCCGAAAATGCCCCCGATGAGGAATACACACTCCCGCCTGCATACAGGTTCGGCTATCCGTTTATGGATTCACAGCTTGTAACTCCCGAAGCTCCCACAGCAGAGCTTATCAAACTTACCGACACAGGTTCCTTTGAAGCTGTGGAACAGGGCGCAACGGACTTCCCCACCAGCTGGAAGCTTTCCGAGGGTACTGACCCACTTAAATTCAAAGCCACCGCAAGCAGCGTGTTCGTAATTTTCAAGCGGAATAATTCCGACACAATGGGTTCCTTTGATGTCTATATAAACGGCGCAAAGGTCAAGACTATCCACTCCAACCAGAAAGACGGCTGGAACGAGCCTTATTCCGAGCTGGCAATCAAGTTCCAGACCATAAAGGATATGGATATCGAGATACGTCCCGCAGAGGGCAGCGAGGATAAGAACATAACCATTCTCGGCGTGGCTGTAGCTGCGCAGGAATCGGCACAATAATTTAGGCAAAAGGAAAAGCGTTCATTCGTAATGAGTGAACGCTTTTTTGTTTATACTGGGTTTTATCAGCTGTTTTTATCGGTGGTGTGGAACTGCTTTAAGTTACCTATCTTCTCGTTTCTCTCGTCAAGAACCTTCTCAACGTCGGACCATTCAAGTCCCTGATTAACGGCAAGCACCATTACATGATAAAGCAGATCGTTTATCTCGTTTTTCAGCTCCTCATTGTCACCGTTCTTTGCGGCAATGATAGTCTCGGCTGCCTCTTCGCCCACCTTCTTGCAGATCTTGTCAACACCCTTTTCGTAAAGGTAGCAGGTGTATGATTTTTCGGGAGCATTGCCCTCGTCAAATGCTTTCTTGCGGAGCTTCAATACTTCAAATATTTCCTGATATACGGTCATTTTACTTCTCTCTTTCCTCATTTAAATTTATGAGCTTCATTGTATCCATATCAAGCTCACGGTAATAGCAGTTGTTTGGAACGCCCTTATAGCTTGTGTGGCAGATGTTTCCCTTGTCGGGAGTTGCCATGAACACCAGCGAATTCTGCTCACAGTTTACAAATATCCTGTGGAGAGTAAAGGTGTTGCCCGACTCCTGCCCCTTGAACCAGAGCTTATTGCGGGAGGTGCTCCACAGCACTACCTTTTTCAGCCTGATAGACTCCTCCAGCGCCTGCTTGTTTATGTATGCGATGAGAATGACCTCTTTTGTATCCATATTCTGCACCGCTACGGGAATAACATGATTTTCACGAGACATATCGCTGAGCTTGTTCCAGTCCAGCATAAGCTCGTTTGTTTCCTCAATAAGTCCCATTTATGCTATCCTTTCGGTCATATTATTCTTACGGGGATATTATGGCGTTTAAGCTCTGCCTTGACTTCTCCGACAGTAAGCTCTCTGTAGTGGAAAAGCGATGCGGCAAGGGCTGCGGTGGCTCCTGTTTTCTCAAACACCTCGGGGAAGTCGGAAAGCTTTCCTGCGCCGCCGCTGGCAATAACGGGGATAGACACATTATCGCACACAGCCTTCAGCATATCAATGTCGAAGCCTGCCTTGGTTCCGTCAGCGTCAATGGAGTTAAGGCAGATCTCTCCTGCGCCCAGCTCTTCTATGCGCCTTACCCAGTCGATAAGGTCGATGCCCATATCCACACGACCGCCGTTGATATAAACAGTCCACTTATGGTCGCCTATCTTCTTTGCGTCAATGCCAACGCATATGCACTGGCTGCCGAAAATATCTGCGCCGTCCTTGATAAGCTGAGGATTTTTCACAGCCTGAGAATTGACGGACACCTTGTCAGCGCCAGCTCTCAGGATATCCCTGATATCATCAACGCTCTTTATTCCGCCGCCGACAGTAAGAGGAACGAAAACCTTCTTCGCAGTTTCACGTACTACGTCAAGGAACACTCCCCTGCCCTCGTATGAAGCGGTGATATCGTAAAATACTATCTCGTCGGCGCCCTGTCTGTTGTATTCCTCGGCACATTCAACGGGGTCGCCCACGTCCTTTATGCCTTCAAACTTTATTCCCTTTACTACCTTACCGTCACGGACATCAAGGCAGGGTATTATTCTTTTAGCAAGCATATCAAACCTTCCTTTCGTTCGTATCAGGCAAGCTCAGCAAAATTTCTGAGCATCTGCAGTCCCACTTCTCCGCTCTTTTCGGGGTGGAACTGTGCGCCGTAAACATATGCTCCGTCATGAACGAGAGCGGTTATCTTTCCGCCGTAATCACAGTATGCGGAAACATTTGCATCATCGCACACAGCGGCATAGGAGTGAACGAAGTAAACATAAGGGTGCTCAGGAAGTCCTTTCAGAATGGGGCAGTCCCTGTTTATCTCCAGCTCGTTCCAGCCCATGTGAGGGATTATCATATCCTTGCGGTCAATCTTCTCGACCTTTCCGCCGATAAGTCTCAGACCATCGGTCTCTTCAAACTCATAGCCCTTGTCGAATATGAGCTGCATACCGAGGCAGATACCGAGAAATGGCTTTTTCTTTGCCTCTTCCCTGATGGTATCCACCAAACCGCTGTCACGGAGCATTTTCATTGCCCACGGGAAAGCGCCCACTCCGGGGAGAATGATCTCATCTGCTGCGCATATCTCATTCCTGTCAGCTGTAAGCTTGTTTTCAACACCCAGGTAATCAAGGGCGTTTTTCACGCTGAAAATATTTCCTGCGCCGTAATCAATGATCGCTATCATTTACAACACTCCTTTTGTGGAAAGCACCTCGCCGCCGTTTATAACAAGAGCTGCTTTAAGTGCGTGCGCCAGTGCCTTGAACATAGCCTCGTTCTTGTGGTGGTCATTGGAACCGTAGGGGCATTTAAGGTGAAGCGTGATTCCTGCATTGAACGCAAAAGCTCTCATGAACTCTTCAGTAAGGCAGTTATCGAACTCGCCTGTTCTTGGGTCATTGAAGCTGCATTCAAAAACAAGGAAAGGTCTGTTGCTGATATCAAGGCAGCAGAAGCCAAGGCTCTCGTCCATGGGGATAAAGCTTGTGCCGTACCTGGCAATGCCTTTCATATCGCCCACAGCCTGCTTGAATGCCATACCAAGCACAATACCTGTGTCCTCAACGGAATGATGACCGTCAACATAAAGGTCGCCTTTGACCGAAACGTCCATATCAAAGCCGCCGTGAACGCAAAGAGCAGTGAGCATATGGTCAAAAAATCCTATTCCCGTATCAATGTTATGAACGCCCTTTCCGTCAAGGTCAAGCTTAACGGTAATCCGGGTCTCCTTTGTATTTCTTGTTATTTCGGCAATGCGCATATGATTTTTCCTTTCGTATCAAAGCTGCGGAAGAATTTCCCTGAGTGCTGCCAGAAACAGCTTGTTTTCACTTTCCGTTCCCGCTGTTATCCTGAGATAGCTTCCCATATAGCGGACGGCGATGCTTCTTTCCAGAAGCTTATCATAGATCTCCTTTGCCTTTGATGTTTTCACAAAAACAAAGTTTGTCACCGAATCATACACCTTTTCAATATAGGTGCAGTTTTCAGCCAGTTCAAGAAGAGACTTTCTCAGCTGCTTTCTGCTCTCTATTATCTCAGCGGTGTATTCGTTTATAAGCGACTTGTGCCTGAATATCTCGCAGGCAACTGCCTGAGTTACGGAATTTACATTGTAGGGCGATTTCACCGCTTTAAGAGCGTTTGTGATACCCTCGTCCGCAACGGCAAAGCCAAGTCTCAGGGCTGCCATTCCCATGCTCTTTGAGCAGGTTTTCAGCACGATAAGATTATCGTAATTATCCACCTGATCCAGCACGCTTTCTCCCCAGAAATCCATGTAAGCTTCATCAATCACAACAAGGCAGAAAACATTCTTTATGAGCTTGATGATATCATTGCGTGAAACTCCCAGCGATGTGGGGTTGCAGGGATTTGAGAAGATGACCGCCTTAACATTGTTATTGTTGCAGCAGTCGATGACCTTTTTGATATCAACGGTCAGGTCGTCCTCTTTGGGAAGAGCCTTTATTTTCAGCTCATCAACATAGCCGTAAAAGGCGTACATGGAAAAGTCGGGAGAAAGGGTGAGAACTGTATCACCCTTTTCCAAGAACGCTCCAAGGATTACGCTTATCAGCTCGTCCGAACCGTTTCCTGCGGTGCATTTTTCGGGAGAAATGCCGTAAAAATCGGCAAAGCCCTTTGTTACAAGCTCCGCTGCGGAATCGGGATAGCGGTTGAAGTCGATATTGCGGACAGCATCGGCAATAACATCGCCCAGCTTGTCCCCGATATTGAAGCATGACTCATTTGCGTCAAGTCTGACTGCATAATTTTCGTTTATGGGAGAATAAGGCTCAATGCCCTTAAGCTTTTTGTTAAGCTCGTATGCCATTTAAAACAATCCTTTCAGAATTACTTGTCAAATCTAATCTTAATGGCATGAGCATGGGCGGTAAGACCTTCCTTTTCAGCGATGCAAACAATATCGTCCTTTGCATCAAGAAGAGCCTGCTCAGTATAGTAAATGAACTGAGAACGCTTTACAAAGCTGTTTACGGACAGAGGCGAGAAAAATCTTGCAGTTCCGCTGGTGGGAAGAACATGGTTGGGGCCTGCAAAATAGTCGCCGAGAGGCTCTGGGCTGTAACGGCCCATAAATACGGAACCTACATTGTCAAGCTTTCCAAGGTATCTCATAGGATCCTCTACCTGAATTTCAAGGTGCTCGGGAGCAAGGGCATTTGCCAGCTCAAGTGCGCAGTCAACGCAGTCGGTAACGATTATTGCACCGTAGTTGTCGATGGAAGAACGGATAATATCCTTCCTTTCAAGGGACTGCATCTGCTTTTCAAGCTCAGCGGAGGTCTCGTCGGCTATCTTTTCGCTGGTTGTGATAAGGATTGCGGAAGCAAGCTTATCATGCTCAGCCTGGGACATAAGGTCGGCAGCAAGGAACTTGGGGTCAGCGGATTCATCTGCAACAATAAGTATCTCGCTGGGGCCTGCAATCATATCAATATCGACCTTGCCGTAAAGAAGCTTCTTTGCGGTGGCAACAAAAATGTTGCCGGGACCTACTATCTTGTCAACTCTGGGAATAGTCTCTGTGCCGTATGCAAGAGCAGCAATAGCCTGTGCTCCGCCGCACATGAACACTCTGTCAACGCCTACAACAGCAGCCGCAGCAAGGATATCGGGATTGGGCTTGCCGTCCTTGCCTGGAGGTGTTACCATGATTATCTCCTTAACGCCTGCGATCTTTGCGGGAATAGCGTTCATAAGAACGGAGGAGGGATATGCTGCTGTGCCACCCGGAACGTAGAGACCTACTCTCTCCAGACCTCTTACACGCTGACCAAGAATGCAGCCGTTGGACTTTGCATCAATGAAGCTCTGCTCCTTCTGTCTGTGGTGGAACTCGGCAATGTTCTCCATTGCGTCCAGAAGCGCATTTACGAAATCCTCGTCTGCTTCGTCAAGTGCATCGTGGATAACATCAAGGGGAACCTCATAATACTCGGGGAGCTTGCCGTCAAACTTCAGAGTATATTCGTTTACAGCCTTGTCTCCGTTTTCCTTAACGTTGTCGATGATGTCCGAAACTATTTCGGATATCTTCTTGTCGGTCTCGCCGTTGCGCTTTTCTACTTCCTTTAAGAAAGCAACTTCGGCAGTACCGTCTGCAATAATTTTTCTTATCATGACAAAACTCCTTATCAGATGTTGGCTTCAATAGCCGATATAAGCTTTTCTATCTCATTCTTGCGCAGCTTCAGGCTTACCATATTGGCAATAAGGCGTGCGGAAATGGGACAGATGTATTCATATACCTCAAGGCCGTTTTCCTTGAGAGTGGTTCCTGTTTCAACGATATCAACGATAGCGTGGGAAAGTCCCAGCAGAGGCGCCAGCTCAACGCTTCCCTCTATCTTAACGATATCAACGTCCATATTCTTCTTTTCAAAGAATGTTCTTGCAACGTTTGGGTACTTTGTGGCGATAGTTCTTACGTGAGTACCCTCGTAAAAGTTCTCGCCCTTTTTGCCTGCCAGAGCAAAGCGGCACTTGCCGAAGCCCAGGTCGGAAAGCTCAAAGAACTTGCCGCTCATTTCAATAATAGTATCCTTGCCTACAACGCCAAGGTCGCACACGCCGTTTTCAACGTAGGTGATAACGTCCGCTGCCTTTGCAAGGACAACTTCAATATCGTCTCCCACGGGAAGAATGAGCTTTCTGCCCTTTTCATGGACAGCTGTGCAGTCGTAGCCCAGCTTTTCAAGCAGTGCCACGGTATCCTTTTCCAGTCTGCCCTTTGTGAGTGCTATTCTCAGGGGTCTTGATATATTGCTGTTCATATCTGAAGTTCTCCTTTATTACAGTTTCTCGGAAGTAATTGTATCGGAAACGATGTCTATTCTTCCGATCTTCTTCTTGGCGGCATAGGCACGTACTTCTTCAATAATATCAAACACAGCTGTCTCAGCGGTAAGGCCTTCGGAAATAAGCTTGCTGCAATGTACAGCCGCATCGGTCTCATGTCCGTCTGTGCCGAATACAATAACGTCAACAGGCTTGGGGCGGAAGTCTATCTTCTTCATCTCAGCCCTTGCAACTGCGTCAACATTTACTGCAAAGCCTGCGGCGGGAACATCATAACCGAACTCGGAAAGGAGCTTGTCGTATCTTCCGCCTGAAAGAACAGCGTCTCCGCAACCCTCGATATAGCCCTTTATAACAGTGCCTGTGTAGTAATCCATACGGTTTACAAGACCAAGATCAATGGTTATCATACCCTTGTAGCCAAGAGCGTTTGCTCTTTCATAGGTCTCTTTCAGCTCGGCGAGAACCGCATCTGCCTGAGGGTCGGAATAAAGCTTTGCAGCCTCTTCAAACACCTCTTCGCCGCCGAAAAGCCTGGGCAGCTGCTTAAGTGCCCTTGCAGCCTGGCTGTCCCCTACTGTATCAAGAAGATCGTTCAGTGCGGGGTAGTTCTTTACCTCGATAAGGCTTCTGATATTCTCGGCAGTATCGCTGTCGCAGTCGAGCTTTTCTATCATTGCCTTGAAAAATCCGATATGACCAAGCTCCAGGCGGAAGCCCTCTGTCTGGAACGAGGAAAGCACCTCAAGAGCATTTGAAAGAATTTCAAGCTCTGCACGCTTTGAAGCGGAGCCGATAAGCTCGATACCTGTCTGGCGTATCTCATCGCTTCTTCCTCTCATGCTTGGCTTGCTGCGGTAAACGCTCTGGCTGTAGCACAGTCTGATAGGAAGCTCCTGCTCTCTGAGACGTGTGGCAGTCATACGTGCGATAGGCATTGTGGAATCGGGACGAACGACCATAAGTCTCAGCTTGTTATCCACCAGCTTGTACATACTTTCCTGAGGAAAATACCTTGACTTCATGTTGAAAACATCGTAAAATTCCAGTCCCGGAGTAATTACCTCGGAATAGCCCTTTGCCTTGAAGCTGTTCTGGAGCCTTGTTTCCACTGCACGGACAGCAGCGCAGTCCTCAAAAAGCAGGTCCCTTGTTCCCTCGGGGGTGATCAAATCAAATCTTTTCATAACTATCTCCCAAAATTTATTGCATTAAAGTGATACCATATTACCGAATTATCATACTACTATAATAACACAATAATCATATCTTGTCAAGGCTTGCCGATAAATTAGGCAATATGACCCTTGATGATCAAAAAATCCCTGTTGAGCTTGTCTATATCAACGGAACCGTCATCTCTGACGGAGCTTGCTTCAACGGTAAAGTCTCCGCTGTAGCCCATTTTCCTCTCAAATGCGAAAAAACTGTCAAAATCCACATGACCCTCGCCGATATGCAGCGTCCGCAGGTCTGACCAGTCCTTTACTCCCCCGCCGTAGTCATTGATGTGCAGGTGACGGATATTGTCAGTCCAGAGCTTTTCATCATACACCCTGTCAAGTTCGCCATGAAATTCAGCCATTTTCGTATCAAAGGTAAACGGTATATGGGAATATTCCTCCGCCAGCTCTTTAAGATGAGCCGCAGGGGTGGATTGATTGCAGACAACATTTTCAACGGTGAGCGTCAGTCCATGTTCAGCAGCCATATCCGCAAGCCTGCCATAGGCTCTGAGGTTTGCGCCGAAATTGCTGTCGGACACAAGCCCGTTCCACAGATGAAGCACCAGCAGCTTTGCACCCACCCTTTCGGCAGCCTTGCAGTTCATTTCAAACCGCTCGTATGCCAGATCATCTTCGGCAGCGATAAGCTCGCCTATGCTTTTTTCGCAGTGTACGGCAGGGATATCAAGCCCCATCGCCTTTACATCATCGGCAATGCTTTCAAGCCTATCATACCACGAATCATAGAGCATAAACTCAAATCCATCGCAGTGGAGCTGCTCCGCAAAGCCTGCCAGAAGCCTGTGATCTCTGCCGTTTTTTCTTGTTATAAGCGCTCCCGTGGAGCATAATACCTTGTGCATATCTCACCTCAGAAAAGACTTATCTGGTCGGACTTAGGCAGATCGCCCATGGCTCCGATAGACTCCAGCTTCTCGATAACGGACTTTGAAACTCCGCTGCGCTCCTGAAGCTCATCAATGGAAATGAAATCTCCCTGCTGAACCGTGTCATAAAGCGCCTTAGCCGCATTTTCACCAACGCCGCCCGCAGCCGCAAATGGCATACGTATCTTTCCGTCCTCCACCTTGTATTTTGTGGCGTGGGACTTAAAAATATCAATGGGCAGGAAGTCGTAGCCTCTTGCCATCATCTCGTTGGTGAGCAGCAGCATATCATATGTGCCCGAATCCTTGGCAGTCTTGTCATTGCCCTTTGCCTTTATCTCGTTCATCTTGAACTTGACGGCTTCTCTGCCCTGCATTGCAGTTTCGGCATCAAAATCCTCGCCACGAACGGTGAATATGGTAGCGTAAAATTCCAGCGGATAATAGACCTTGTACCACGCAAGCTTATTTGCAGCGATAACGTAAGCCGCCGCATGGGCTTTCGGGAACATATATTTTATTTTCAGACAGCTGTCGATGTACCACTCGGGAACATCGTGGTCACGCATGGTCTGCTTCATCTCCTCGGTGAGGAGCTTTGGAGCCTTACCCTTACGGGTTATCTCCATTATCTTAAAGGAAAGGTTGGGGTCAACGCCGTGATAGATAAGATACGTCATGATACCGTCACGGCAGCCGATAACGTCCGAAATGGTGCATATTCCGTTTTTGATAAGGTCCTGCGCATTGCCCAGCCATACGTCCGTACCGTGGGAAAGTCCCGAGATCTGGAGCAGGTCGGAGAATTTTGTGGGCTTTGCATCAAGAAGCATCTGCATGGCAAAGCCCGTACCCATCTCGGGGATAGCAAGGGTTCCTGTCTGCCAGCCGATATCTTCAGCGGTAACGCCCAGTGCTGCGGGTGACTGATAAAGGCTCATTACCTTTTCGTCCGCAGGGAAAATATCCTTTGTCATTACGCCTGTCATGTCCTCAAGATGCTTGTAAAGTGTGGGCACATCGTGTCCCAGCTCGTCAAGCTTCAGGATTGTATCATGGAGCGAATGGAAGTCGAAGTGGGTGGTGACGAAGTTGGATTTTGGATCTTCCGCAGGGTGCTGAACGGCGGTAAAGTCGTAAACCTCATAATCAGAAGGAACAACGACCATTCCTCCGGGGTGCTGACCTGTGGTTCTCTTAACGCCTGTACAGCCCAGTGTAAGCCTGTTTTCCTCAGCCTTTGAAACGTGCTTACCCACGGCTTCAAGATAATGCTTTACGTAACCGTATGCGGTCTTTTCGGCAACCGAACCTGTGGTTCCCGCCTTGAACACGTTCTCGCTTCCGAAAAGTGTCTCGGTGTATTTATGAGCGGAGGTCTGATACTCGCCCGAGAAGTTAAGGTCGATATCAGGTGCCTTGTCTCCGTTAAATCCAAGGAACGTTTCAAAGGGGATATCGTGACCTTCTCTTATGTATTCAGTGCCGCACTTGGGGCACTTTTTAGGCGGAAGGTCATAGCCTGAGCCCACCGAACCGTCAGTTATGAACTCGCTGTTTTTGCAGTTGGGGCAAAGATAGTGGGGCGGCAGGGAGTTTACCTCCGAGATACCTGACATATTTGCAACGAATGATGAACCTACCGATCCACGGGAACCAACCTGATAGCCATGCTCATTGGAGTTTGCAACAAGCTTCTGGGCGATCATGTACAAAACCGCAAATCCGTTCTTGATAATGGAGTTCAGCTCCTTGTCAAGACGCTTCTGAACGATGTCGGGCAGCGGGTCACCGTAGGTCTCCTTAGCTCTCTGCCATGTAATTCTGGGAAGCTCCTCCTCGGCATTGTCCATGCTGGGGGTGAATGTTCCCGGCGGAATGGGTCTGATATCGGGATCGACCATATCCGCTATCTTGTTCGTGTTGGTAACAACGACCTCGTAAGCCTTTTCCTTGCCCAGGTAGGAAAATTCCTCCAGCATTTCATCAGTCGTCCTGAGATACAGCGGCGGCTGATATTCGGCATCGGCAAACTTGTCGTACATAAGTATCTTTCTGAATATAGAGTCCGCAGGGTCCATAAAATGGACGTCGCAGGTGGCTACAACAGGTATGTTCAGTGCCTCTCCCAGCTTTACGATCGTTTTGTTGAAATCCTGCAGATCCTCAACGGTGTTGATGTTCTCGTAATCCTCATCACGGATAAGGAACTGGTTGTTGAGAGCAGGCTGTATCTCCAGATAATCGTAAAATGAGGCTATTTCGCAGAGAACGTCCCAGGGTCTGCCGTCACGGACAGCAGTGAATAGCTCGCCCGACTCGCAGGCGCTTCCCACGATAAGACCCTCACGGTATGTAAGCAGCTCGGACATGGGTATTCTCGGCCGCCTGTGGTAATGGTTCAGGTGGCTGAACGAAACCAGCTTGTACAGATTTTTAAGTCCCGCATTGTTGCGCACAAGGATTATCTGATGATAGGTTCTCAGGAGCCTGGGGTCAACGTTCTTGGTAACGCTGTTTATCTCGCTGATGTTCACACAGCCGTGCTCGGTGATAAGACGTGTGGCAAGCTTGATGAAAATGCGTCCCAGCATTTTTGCGTCCTCAAAAGCACGGTGATGGTCAAACTCGCCCAGTCCCAGATGCTTTGCCACCACATCAAGCTTGTGCTTTTTAAGCTCGGGAAGCATACTGCGGCACATTACCACCGTATCAATAGTGGAAAAATGGAATTCAATGCCGTGACGGAGACATTCCGCACGGATAAAGGACGTATCAAAGCCTGCATTATGGGCAATAAGCACGGGATTTTCACCGCAGTATTCAATGAATTTTTCCAACGCTTCCTTCTCGGAGGGCGCACCCTTGACCATTTCGCCCGTGATACCCGTAAGCTTTGTTATCCTCTCGGGGATAGGTCGCTCGGGGTCAGCAAAGCTGGAAAATGTGTCGCATAGCTCCAGGTCACGGAGCCTTACTGCACCGTACTCGATGATCCTCTCGCCTGTAGCTGAAAAGCCCGTTGTCTCCAGGTCGAACACGATAAGCTCGCCCTTGATGGGAACGTCCTTATAGACCTTTACCGCCTCAACGGTATCATCAACGGAATAGGCCTCGCAGCCGTATATTATCTTAAACTCTCCGCCGCCTTTTCTTATATCATCGCAGGCAGCCACCGCATCGGGAAATGCCTGAAGTCCGCCGTGGTCAGTGATGGCAATAGCCTTGTGTCCCCACGAATATGCACGCTTGATAAGCTTGTCCGCAGGGGTTATCGCATCCATCTGGGACATATTGGTGTGCATATGAAGCTCAACACGCTTTTCTTCGCAGGTGTCAGTTCTTTCAAGCTTTTTAACCAGCATGATGTCATTGGCACGCATGATAAATTCGTTGTCAAAAGTATCAAAATCCGCCTTGCCCCTGATAACAACGGTGCAGCCCTTTTTGAGCTTTGCAAGAACATTTTCGCTGTCCTTGTCGGCAAAATCCTTTATAGAGATAGAACCCGTGTAATCGGTAAGGCTAACGGTGGTTATGCGCTTTTCCTCGCCCTTTTTGTTCTTTATCTCCTTTTCGGCATAGTCAAAAACATCGCCCCAGATAACAATTCCGTTTCTGGCTTCATTTATATCGCCGATGTTGGTAACGCTGTCGGCATAAATGCGCTTACCCTTGACTATCTCGGCACCGTCGCTCATTACGGGGATATCCTTGAAATCAACGGTGACTGTCTGAGGAGCCTCTTCCACATAAGCGGGACGTGCAGGAATATCAGGGTCGGGAATGGGCAGTGAATCGGAATATACCTGCTTCATCATCTGCTCATAATGGTAGTCGTTATCCTGCTCTGTCTGCTTTTCGATAAGCTTTACGGTGAGCTTTACGGAAAACTCCTCGTTCAGCAGCTTTGCAAGAGCATTTTCAAAGCCAGCCCTTGACAAAAGCTCCGCACCGCCTCTTTTAAGCTCGATATGTACGATATTGTCGTCGATATAATAAAACGCACCGTTAAGATGACCGTTTATCACTGCCATATCCTGCTTTAAACGCTTGACAGCCTCGCCCGTGTATTTAGCGTCCAGCATATCGGGAGTATATCTGCACTTTACACACAGGTAGTCCAACCCCACTGCCTTTGCCGCCGCACGCTCGAACTCGTCAAGATTATCAAACCTTTGCAGCTGTGTAAACTTTGCAAACAGAACCATCTGCTTGCCGTCCTTGCTGTGGCATATTTTCAGCAGCTCTCCCCTGCCTACGGGGTTGGGGATATTATCGGTATATTCGGAAAAAAGCTCTTTTATCAGCAATTTCTGTTTTCCTCCCGCAGCTTGTCTATCTCAGACAAAAGCTCTTTCAAAACGTCCTCTTCCTTTACTTTTCTGAGAAGTCTGCCCTTTCGGAAAATAACGGCACAGCCGTCACCGCCTGCAATGCCGATATCAGCCTCGGCAGCTTCTCCGGGGCCGTTGACAGCGCAGCCCATGACTGCAACCGTGATATCCTCGGGTATATCCTTTACCGCAGCTTCAACGCTCTTGGCAAGCCCTACAATATCTATCCTTGTGCGTCCGCAGGTGGGACATGACACAAGCTTTACTCCGTGACCCAGACCGATTGCTTTGAGAATATCCTTTGCGGCTGCCACCTCGGTAACAGGGTCATCGGTGAGGGAAACACGGATAGTCTCGCCTATGCCGTCGCAAAGGAGCGAACCAATTCCAACAGCCGATTTGATAAGTCCCATATGAGCCGTGCCTGCCTCGGTAACACCAAGGTGCAGAGGATATTCAGTCTGCTCTGCCGCAAGGCGGTATGCGGCTATCATAGTCTTAACGTCGGAGGATTTTATGGAAATTACGATATCATTGAAATCGCACTGCTCCAGCAGCCTTGCGTGACCTATAGCGCTTTTGACAAGAGCCTCGGCGCAGGGACCGCCGTACTCTGCAAGGATATCCTTTTCAAGGGAACCTGAATTCACGCCTATCCTTATGGGGATATTTCTTGCACGGCAGGCATCGGCAACAGCCTTTACCCTATCCATTCCGCCGATATTTCCGGGGTTTATGCGTATCTTATCCACGCCTGCTGCGGCACATTCCAGCGCCACCTTATAATCGAAATGGATATCCGCAACCAGAGGTACGGATATCCTGTTCTTTATGGCTTCAATGAGCCGCACATCTTTAAGCGACGGCACGGACACACGTATTATCTCACAGCCTGCCGCTTCAAGCGCCATTGCCTGACGGACATTGCCCTCCACGTCATCAGCAATGACATTGAGCATGGACTGGATATATATTTTCTTACCGTCAAGGGTAAGGTTTCCGACTTTTACGGGGTGGAGCTTTCTCATTTTGCATTCTCCTTTGATTTGCGGCATTTTTCAGCACAAGGCTACTTTATGATATTCTTCACATCATTGAATGTAACAAAGAGCATAAGCAGCATAAGCAGTGCAAAGCCCGCAAAATGTATCATACCCTCTGTTTCGGGCTTCATGGGCTTCTTGCGTATCGCTTCGATAATAAGGAAAACCAGCCTGCCGCCGTCAAGAGCGGGCAGAGGCAGGAGATTGAAAATTCCCACGTTTACCGAAATAAGCATAGCTATTTCAAGCAGAAATCCTATATCAAAGCCTGATTCCTGAGCGCTTTCCGAGATAACCGTAACTATTCCCACAGGACCCTGAAGATTGTTTAAACCGTATTTTCCCGTGATAAGGTCTTTCAGTGAAAGGAGCACAAGGCGTGAATAGTAGCAGAATTTATTTCCAGCCTGAGGCAGAAGATCAGCTGCTCCAAGCTTCTTGGCATACACCTTGAAATCATAGTTAAGCACACGCTCACCTGTTTCTTCATCAACAGTGAGCTGAAATTTCACGCCGTTCAGATCAAGCTTCTTACCGTCACGCACTACCACAAAATCAAGCACGCCGTCCTCATCATTTCTGAGCTGATAGATGATATCATTTGCAGTGAAAATATGCAGTCCGTTGACCTTAACTATCCTGTCGCCCACCTGCATTCCCGCTGCCTGGCAGCCTGAACCGTCGGATATCTCGGCAACTATATTTGTGGTATATTGCTGTGCCACCAGGAGCGTCACTATGGAAATAAGAAAACCGAGTATCAGGTTCATTATGGCACCTGCTGCGATAACTGCCATTCTGCGCCACACGGACTTGCTGCGGAAGCTGTTCTCGCTGACTGCTTCCTCGTCCTCGTCCATTGAGCAGTAACCGCCAAGGGGCAGGATACGAATGGTAAAAAGCGTATTTTTACCCTGCTTTTTGAATATCGCAGGGCCCATTCCTATGGCAAATTCCTTTACGTCTATCCCGCATTTTCTCGCAACTATAAAGTGACCGAACTCATGGACTACCACGATCACGCAGAAAATAAGGATCGCACAGATGATAGAAATAACTGTACTCATTAGCTCCTCCGAAAATCAGCAGATGTGATATCTGCTGTCAATAAACGCTCTTGCAGCCTTATCCGCTTCAAGAACTGTGTCAACGCTGTCGGCGCACTTTACGGGTATCTCTTCAAGTGCGGCACATACTCCTCTGCCTATATCGTTAAAGCCTATCTTTTTGTCAAGGAAAAGCTCAACTGCACGCTCGTTGGCACCGTTCACGATGCTTCCCGCCGTTCCGCCTGTTTCGGCAGCCCTGACAGCCGCAGCAAGGCATGGAAAAGCCTCCATATCAGGCTTTTCAAAGGTAAGCCTGCCATAATCGGTGAGGGAAAGCTTACCAGATGCCGAGGGCATACGTTCGGGATATGTAAGAGCCAGCTGTATCGGTATCTTCATATCTGGAACACCAAGCTGAGCAATGACCGCATTATCCGCCAGAACTATCGCCGAATGGACAACGCTCTGCCTGTGGACAACTATCTCCACATCAGAGGGCTTGACATGAAAAAGATGACACGCCTCCATAAGCTCCAGACCCTTGTTCATAAGTGTGGCGCTGTCAACGGTTATCTTTCTGCCCATTGACCAGTTGGGGTGCTTGAGAGCCTGCTCGATGGTCACATTTTCCAGCTCTTCAAATTTCTTTCCGAAGAAAGGCCCGCCAGATGCGGTAAGGATTATCCCTTTAAGCTGCTTTGAAACGTCACCCTTTATGCCCATTATGCACTGAAAAATGGCGCTGTGCTCGCTGTCAACAGGAAGTATCTGCCTGCCAAGGTCGGCAGCCAGTTTCATAACGATATCTCCGCCTGCAACAAGAGTTTCCTTGTTGGCAAGGGCAACATCCAATCCGCTTTCAAGAGCGGCAATGGTAGGCTTTAATCCGACCATTCCCACAACGGAATTGAAAGTGATGTCCGCAGTATCGTCCGACGCAAGAGCGCACAAGCCCTCCATACCCGTAAGTATCTCGGTGCCTGTTCCGAAAAGCTCATCTTTTAAAGGCTTGACATATTCCTCATCAAAGATGCAGACCCTTTTCATGCCAAACTCTTTTGCCTGCTCGGCAAGTCTTTTATAGTTGCTTTTCAGAGCAGCGGAATGTATGCCGATGCCGTGAAGCCTGCACACCTCCACAGTCTGAGTACCGATAGAACCGCCCGATCCCAGCAGATTTATCTTTTTCATAAAAACGTCTCCAAAAAAATCAAGGTGCTGCCCTGCTCCGAATTTATCCGAGCTCGAAACAGCACCGTTATTTCACATCATCAGCTAACGCTGGAAACAAATATATACTGACCGAATGCGTTGAAAACCAGCATAATATAAGGAAGCACAAAATATACGCTGTCAAAGCGGTCAACTATTCCGCCGTGACCGGGAAGTATCTTGCCGTAATCCTTGATACCGTATTCTCTTTTGAGAAGAGAAGCCGAAAGGTCGCCCACCATGCTGATGGGAGTTGCTATCATCATCACAACGGAAAGCAGCAGGTAATTTACCTCAAAATCAATTCCGTTCAGGTGCATAACATACTTGTAGCCCATTGCGTAAAGAATGAACACAATTACAGTTACCACAAGTCCTCCGACTGCACCCTCAACTGTTTTCTTGGGGGAGATATCGGGGCAGAGCTTGTGCTTGCCGAAGAATGTACCCACAAAATATGCACCGCCGTCAGGTATCCATGCAGCCATAAGAGCCATTATAACATAGGATATGCCGTGAACACTGCTCATATTCTTAAGAGATACAAGGCAGGTAACTGAAAGTGTGATGAGGCAGGTGGTGGTCACCATCACAGCCAGCTTGTCAAAGGGCAGGCGCTTGTGATCGGCAACATATCCCGCAAACATCAGGAACACGATAACGGACGCTGCAAGCAGTCGCCAGATATCGCCGATAAAATCAAACCATGTAAGCAATGGTATGGTCACAGCAAAAGCTATGCACATTGCAAAATGACCCGGATACTTATTCACACCGCAGCCGCAGGCATGGAGGATCTCATACACGGACAGTCCCGCTATTGCCGCTACAACAATGGGATAAAGCACGGTATTGCTGAGAATCATTACGATTATTCCGAAAGTAATACCAATTATAGCAGTTATGATTCTTGTTTTCACGGTCAAACACCTCCGAAGCGCCTGCTTCTTGAAGCGTATGCTTCAAGAGCCTTATCCAGCTCTTTTTCATTGAAATCAGGCCATAAAACATCTGTAGAATACAGCTCGGCATACGCCGCCTGCCACAAAAGGAAGTTGGAGAGCCTCAGCTCGCCGCTGGTGCGTATGATAAGGTCAGCATCGGGGGCTGAACCTGTGTAAAGCATTCCCGAAAAAAGCTTCTCGTCAATATCCGAGGGCTTAATGTCCCCGTCGGCAGCAGCTTCCGCCAGCCGCCTTGCCGCATAAACGATATCATCTCTGCCGCCGTAGTTCATCGCAAACATGATCGTCATAGAGTCATAGCCCGCAGAATTTTTCTCCAGCTTTATCATGCGTTCCCTGAGCTTTTCTGGAAACGGCTCCTTGCTGCCGAGAAACATTATCCTTGCTTTTTTGCCCGTAAAACGGTCAGCCTCGTCAAGATAATCGTAAAAGAGGCGCATAAGAGCATCTACCTCTTCCTTGGGGCGCTTCCAGTTTTCGGTGGAAAACGCAAAGAAAGTGGCATACTTTATTCCCCTGTTTCGGCAGGCGTCCATTATCTTGCGGAGATTATCGGCTCCCGCCTTATGACCCGCAGGACGTGGAAGACCACGCTTTGCAGCCCATCTTCCGTTGCCGTCCATTATAAATCCCACGTGAGCAGGAACATTTGCAGTGTTTTTAGAAAGATCAGATGCGCTTATAACTACACAACCTCTCTGTAAATCAAATATAGCCGCAGATCAGACGGTCATGATCTCCTTTTCCTTGTCAGCAACAACTGCGTCGATATCATCAACAGCCTTGTCAGTTACCTTCTGGAGATCCTTTTCGATAGACTTCATGTCGTCCTCAGTGATCTCGGAGTTCTTCTTCATAGCCTTGAGCTTGTCAAGTGCATCTCTTCTTGCATTTCTTACAGTTACCTTAGCCTCTTCGCCGTCAGCCTTTACCTTCTTTACAAGCTCCTTACGGCGCTCCTCTGTGGGCTGAGGGAATGCAAGACGGAGTACCTTGCCGTCATTTGTGGGAGTGATTCCGATATCGGAAGCAAGGATAGCCTTTTCAATATTCTTGAGAGCAGACATATCCCAGGGCTGGATAACCAGAACTCTTGCCTCGGAAACGCTGATGGCAGCCATTGCGTTGATAGCTGTGGGAGTGCCGTAGTAATCTACCTGGATCCTGTCAAGAACAGCAGGGTTAGCTCTTCCTGCTCTTACTGTGGTAAGCTCTCTTTCAAGGGCTGCGAGGCACTTGCTCATTTTCTCCTGGGCTGTTTTAACTGTTTCGTGCATATTGATCTTTTCCTTTCAAAGTATATTTATCACGCATTATTGCTTATTCGGGAACTACGAGTGTTCCGACATTCTTGCCCATGCAGGCATCATAGATATTTTCGGGACGGTTGAGGTCAAAAACAAGAATGGGAAGATTATTGTCCTTGCACATGGAAGCAGCGGTGCTGTCCATTACCGCAAGATTTTTAAGAAGTATCTCGTTGAATGTGAGCTTATCGTACTTGACAGCATCATCATACTTGTTGGGGTCCTTATCGTAAACACCATCGACCATTGTAGCCTTGAGGACGATATCTGCCTCGATCTCGGCAGCTCTCAGAGTGGAAGCGGTATCTGTGGAGAAGAAGGGATTTCCCGTTCCGCAGCCGAAGATAACGACTCTTCCTTTTTCAAAATGTCTTACAGCCTTGTTTCTTATGTAAGGCTCTGCGACCTGAGGCATAGAGATAGCGGTCTGAACACGTACATCAAGTCCCATGGACTCCAGCACATCAGCGACAGCAAGTGCATTCATTGTGGTCGCAAGCATTCCGATATGGTCTGCACGGGTCCTGTCCATAGCGCCGCTGGAACGGCCTCTCCAGAAGTTTCCGCCGCCTACAACGATACCCATCTGAACGCCTGCATCGGCGCACTTCTTTATGCTTGCGCATATGGGTGTGATAACGCTGTAGTCAAGACCTGTCTTCTTATCTCCCGCAAGGGCTTCTCCGCTGAGCTTGAGAAGAACTCGCTTATATTTGATCTCATCGGGCATAATTCAAACATCCTTTCCCTCTATCATACATTTTCAATTATCTATTTTACACTATTTTGCT
>ERZ1034920.789-NODE-789-length-22879-cov-19.309061_pt1 | contig 22879 bp, 19 predicted proteins | sample MGYA00520688_ERZ1034920 | MGnify/ENA primary metagenome ERZ1034920 (study PRJEB33766, sample SAMN09781785) | gut metagenome | biome: gut microbiome | host: Homo sapiens | place: Madagascar | study: EMG produced TPA metagenomics assembly of the PRJNA485056 data...
CTTTGCGTTTATGTCTCAGGCCTGATTCGAAGATCGGCGTCTTTCGACCGCGCAAATGATATAATACTAAACCAGTCCTCAAATGTCAACGACTTTTTGGGGCAAATATTGTATTAATTTTTATACAGATTTTATGTAAACTTTACCCGGATTTCAGAAGCCCTCTATCCTTCTCTCGAGTCTAAGTCCCCTTCTTTTTTCCGCAGCTTCCCACTCTGCCCTTTCATTTTCATGAAGCAATTTTATCCTTGGCACAGTCTTTGGTCTTCCTGTATCATCAAGAGCCACCATTACCAGATAGGCTCTGTTTATTGGTCTCCTCTCCCCATTAAGATTTTCAACATAGGTATCCACCCTGACTTCCATAGAGGAATTACCCACATGGGTTATATAGCCAACCAGTACCAACAGCTCATCCACATAAGCACCGTCCTTAAATATAAGATTATCTATGGACGCCGTTGTAACATTTGTCTGACCTGTATGCCGCTTAGCTACAATAGCTGCAACCTCATCTATCATCTGCAGAAGATCTCCTCCGAACAGTCTTCCTCCTCCGTTAAGATTTGCCGGAGCCACCAGCCTCGTCTGTACAGTTCTTGAATATTCCACAGTTCTGGTAACTTCTTTAGTCTTTTTACATTTTCCACCTTCAATATATTCATTATTTTCCTTGTGCTCTTCACTCACCATATGCTTATCACCTGCCATATAATTTATATTTTTCTTTTCAATGTGTTTATCATTCGCCATATAATTTGTTTTTTTCTCTTCAAGTTCCTATCATTTGTCATGTAACCTGTATTTCCATTTTCCATATAATTATCACCCACCATACAACTTCTGTTTCCAATATATTCTATATCTTCTTCATATATCTTTACTTCCGATATAGTCTCTGCCTGCATTACACTATTTATATGTCACTCTTCCGCCACTTTCGGAGGGGCAATTTAACAATATTTTATTTTCTTTTAATTGTATTATAAGAAAATGGTGATAATATATACTAATATAACATATATTTGAATTTAATGTGATCAGGAGGTCAAAGATTATGGGAGTAATTGTTGGTATAATCGTGAATATCATCAGCGGAGCTATTGCAGGATATATCGCAGGTAAGCTTATGGAGTCCGAGGGGTCCCTTGTACGAAATATAATCCTCGGCGTTGTAGGCGGTGTTATAGGAAGTGTTCTCCTTCGTATCATTGGAATACATGCCTCAGGTTTTATCGGCGGCACTATAGTTTCTATAATAGGTGCATGCATACTTGTATGGCTTGCAAGAAAGTTACTGTAATATCCCCAAAAAGTATAATGTGCGAAAACATATTACATGCCAAAACATATTACATGTCAAAACATATTACATGCCAAAACATATTACATGTCAAAACATATTACATGTCAAAACATATTACATGCCAAACATATTATATGTAAAAACATATTACATGCCAAACATATTATATGAAAAAACATATTATATGCAAAAACGCATTATAGGTTCAAAATACATTGCATAGCATAAGCAAATTTACACGAAGGCTGTGTTACAGATCAAAAAACACTCCAAAGTATGAATGTATCATATCAAGCATACCATGGAGTGTTTTTCTTGTGTTATGGCAACGAGTCAAGTGCAACATGCTTGCATGATTGCATTTGTGTGTCGACTGCTAATCAGCGTATAAAACTCGCAAAGCATGTTTTATCGCTGTTCATTTCTTGTATATCTTATATGTCACTTATTTCCGGTCACTGTCCTTTACCTCATGTGACAGATTTCTCCTATCCCTATTCGCTTTCCGCACTGTAGCCTGTGTCCACGCCATCCTGATGCTTCTTAAGGAAGGATATGTTCTTGTACTCATAAGTATTAAATACACTGCTGGAGAAGTTCTCACTGCTTACAGTTCCCTTATACCATGACTTTCCTTCAAAATACGCACGAAGCTCCGGATCATTGAATATATATCCATGTCTTGCATATATTTCATTTCTGGCATACATAAGCTGTGTGCCTGTCATATTCTTAAGATCGTCATTATTGAGATACCTGTTGCTGCTGTATGATATTACATAGTCGTCATCACCGGAGGTCTCAGGAGTTTCCGTGGTCGCCTCGGTGGTTGCTTCTGTGGTTACCTCTGTTGTGGCCTCTGTGGTTGCTTCTGTGGTCGCCTCGGTGGTTGCGTTATCCTTCTTCACCTGTTCAGGATCCACCACATCATACTCTCTTAAGGCGTCTTTATTTACCGCTGTAAATGTCATATCCGCCTTTATGTTCCACTTAAGATGTGCACCTGTAGTATCAACATCATCTTCTGTAAGGCTTGTCCTTTCAAATGCAAACATAGTGATCACATCCTGGTTCTTAAGGCTTCCGTCATCATTCCATATAAGTCCGAGCTTGTTCTTAAGGTACGCCTGTATATCTGAATAATAAGTATCATCCCTGGAGATCAGGTCAGGACTTATTCCTTCCTTGTCCTTTCTATCTGCCTTATACTCATCCGAGAACAGGGAAACGTCTCCCGGAGTGTTAGTTTCATCACTCCACTGATCCTGGCATGAGCCATCTGAAAGCCTCTCATAATACTGATATCCACTTATAGGCGCTGCATGATTTTCATAGCCGAAATCAAGTTCAAAGCTGTTGTTCTTATATGACAGAATATCATTGTAGATGTATATAGGAGAATAACTGTCCACATTTAATGGATATCTCTTATAGTCATTATCTGTAACCGCAATATACATTGCGTCCTTGCCGGGTGCTATCCTTACTGTTATATCCCTGTACGTCTCTGTAGAATCATAGAAGGAATAATTATGTATAGGCCTCAACACAGAACTGCCACAATAGCTGTCGGTATACTCGTCTGCCAGGGTTACCTGACCATTTTCAAGCTCATACATCCTAAAGCTCATACATTTTCTGTTCTCCGGGCTTATGACCATAGATGTGTCCTGTACGCCTGCTGGGACATCCTTAGTCCAGTCGGGAGCGTCAACTATTGAAACTACAAACAATTCAAGGCTGCCATCGTAATCGAAGTCGGCTATCCTGTAGTTAAGTATACCTGTACTATTAAACCAAGGCTCAGAATTAACGACCCTGCCGTCTTTTGCAACATCCCAGGTTACATCAACCTTTCCCGTCACCTCAGTCTCCATCATTCCATCTTCTTTTACCACTGTGTCCTCGTAATACTTCTGAAGCTTCTCCCTGTCAGTGAGCTTCGCTGCTTCCGTAGTGGTCTCCGTATCAGTTGCGGACGCTGCCTCTGTAGCCGCCTCCGTAGTGGTATTGTCTTTATTACTGCCAAAATTACGCATAATGGCATAGGTTCCCACGCCTACACCTACAGTAACAACCACGGCAATGACACCTATTGCCACTTTACCTGCAGTGGTTGAAAGGAAGCTCTTTGGTGCACCGTTTTCTGTACCTGCTGCCTCATCCATGCCGGTGCTTCCTGACACATCATCCATGTCATCTGTGTCTATCATTCCCACATCTCCCGAGAACTCTGACATGGTCTGCTCGTCAAATATCCCCTGTGGTTCAGCCGGCTGTGGGGCACCTGCCACATAGAGTCTTCCTGTAAGCTCACCGCTTATAAGTCCTTCTGTGCTTCCGGAGAAAATATACCATATAGCACCTAAGGTGTTCACATTATCTCCCCTGCCTGTGCCTGTGGAAGCTCCGCCATACTTCATGACTGCATACTTCACCACCGACTTAATGTAGGCGATATTGCTCCTTACCTCATCAGGGTTTATGCTCATGGAAGCGGCTATCTCGGAAATACTCATATTTTCAAAATAATACTTTTGCTTGATTATCCTGGCAGTAACCGGAAGTCCTTCAATGTATTTGAACAGCTCTTCTATACACTCTCCGTTCTTAAGTGCCGCCAGCGGCACAAATACCTCTCCATCCTGTCCTGCATAATCTGTAACAGACTCTGCAGAGCCATAGGAGTAATCCACCTTCGCGTCAAGAAACTCCGGTGAATTATTGTATACATAGGAAAATGCTGCGTCTGTCGCAATACTGCCTGCCCACACATAAAACATCTGTGGATCATCCAATGTTCCTATGTAATTGTATATCATTTCATATACTCCGGTAATTATGCCTGCTACTGCCTGCTCATCCGGAATAACATCAAATACTATGGCATGTACATAATTATATGTACGTCCATAGAAATCATCTTTCATTGAATAATTATTATTCTTAAAGGATAAGACCGCTTCGTAAATCGGATCTTCTGTAGTTATTGTTTTACTGAACATCTTCTGCCTCCTGTTATAATCTATTCACTTTCTGCACTGTAGCCGGTATGCTCTCCATCCTGGTGTTTTTTTAAGAAAGTAACATTCTTATATTCGTAGTCATTAAATACACTGCTGGAGAAATCCTCGCTCTTCACTGTTCCAGTATACCATGGTTTCTTCTCAAAGTATGCACGAATTTCAGCATCATTAAATATATATCCATGTCTTGCATATATCTCATTTCTTGCATACATAAGTTCCTCAGACGACAATCTGTTTTTTCTTCCAGTCTGTCTGCAGGATACCTGACTATAACATACCTTAGTACAGCCTTTATATATGCTATATTACAGCTCACAATTTAATTGCGTGCTATACCCGGAATAACTCGGCTAACACATCAGATTATGCCATTTTCATCTTCTTCTTTAATTCTATCATAACATCAGGGCGGTCCGTGATTATTGCGGCAACCCTCTTATGTATAAGCTTTTTCATTGTCTTGCTGTCATTTACTGTCCACACATATACAGGTATCCTCTGCCTTCTCATTCTCCCTGCAAATTCTCCCGTGACCAGCTTATAATGTGGCGACACAAAATCCGCCTTACACAGTCTCAGCCGCTTTTCGGGAAAATACTCATGGATATGAGTTTTAAAGCCTGTATGCTCAGTTCCCACAAGCAGCCCTGTGGTTATTTTGTTATCAATTTCCTTAATCTTAAGAGATACTATATCCAAAAATGATTTTATGGAATATTCATTGTAATTGTAATATCTCCTCACCAGATTAACAACTCTTTTTTCGTAACCTGTCTCCTTAAGTTCTATGTCAAGGTGCACCTTTCCCTGACACACCTTAAGAACCTCAGCAAATGTAGGTACTCTGTACCCTTCCTTACCTGTTATATCATTTATCTGTCCATATGTAAGCTTCCCTATATCCGTCCCCTTAAGCTGTTTATCGTGAAACACCACAAGCTCATCATCCATAGTTCTTCTCACATCAAATTCTACCATGTCAGCCTTAAGCTCCATGGCAATATCAAATGCCTCAAGGGTATTCTCATGTTCAGCCAGAGCACTGGCTCCCCTGTGGGCTATGACCTGACATTTTTTCTTTTTCCTCATGGCAACCTCCACCATCCCTATAGTATAACACTGCAAACGCTGCCATACCAAGTATACTTACTATAAGTCCCTGTAAGAAAAGCGGATAATGGAGTTCTATCTCTGTCCTTCCGGCGTCAACTACCAGAAGGTTATTATCCTCCCTTATCTCACTGTCAGAAACAAATATATCCTGATATGCAATAGTCGTGTTCACATTATCACTGTCTGTATCTATAATAAGCTTATTTCCCGAATATTCAATCGAAACCGGAACGATCTTCCTATCAGAAATACTGTCATGTGACGCAGAAAGTATATCATCAAGTATCCCTGCGGCTGTGTCATCTCCTGTAGATGTAGCAAAATACATAAGATTTATACCAAGAAAATACACATTCGGAGTATCATCATTATATCCGAAGAAGGTCAGTGTATGGGTATCATATCTGAAAGTTCCTAAGGGATTATCAAGGTATGCTATATATCCTGTGGTAAATTTCCTGTCTCCGTACATAAACGGTCCTGTGGATATATTCTGTCCGTTTATGGTAAGCTCCGGATAACTGTTGGTAAATCTTATCTCCTGATGTAACACATTAAGGAATTTCTGCTCCTTACTTCCTGATGTTACCGGCATATGAGTAGTATCTATCACCACTCTGACACCCTTCTCTCCAAGCTTTCTTACCAGATTCTCGGCATTTGCCCTGTTTCTGTACTCAAAGCCTGAAAGGAATATGGTATCATAGCCTGCCAGCTCATCCATATCATAATCATCAATATAAATACTGTCTCCCATTTTAAAGCACGGGTACAGAGTTGTCATCTCATCAGCGTACTTTCCTATGGCGATATCTTTATACTCTGATACCACACCAAAATTCTCACCGAAACTTAATGTACCATTTGCAGACAGCTTAAACACATAACCCGTATCTGTTTCGGAAACCAGGCTGTAGCCACACTTATCTGCCGCAGCCAAAAGCTCCTCTTCCGTGCCCTCGCTGTGTGCCAGCTTATTCTTCTGTACCAGCACAGCGTCATCTCCAAGCTCTATGCTCCGGTCAAATACATATAAAAATCTTCCCTGTTCCAGTGCCTCATTAAGCAGCACTATATTTCTTCCGGTGACGGCTCCCTGCCATGCCCAGCCGAAGGTATATGCCACGCCCTCATCTCCACTTACACCAAAGGAAGGGTATGAACCGTATTCACTGCTGTCCATTACCGACGCTCTCTGGACGGTATTATCCCTTAAAAGACTCACATCCCTCTTTGTTGAGGGACCGGCATTTATCCTGTAATCGTTAAGCATAAGGGATGGAATTATCTCAAGGATAAGTATACCTGCCACCACTGCAAGATATCTGTTCTTTATGGTCTTCCACTCCATAAGTGAGGCAAAGAAGAATCCATACATCATAGGTGAAAATCTTGTCATCCAGAAGAGACTGCTAAAGGGCAGCTTAGACAGAAATACTGCTGCCGACGTGGTAGTAAGTGCCACAAGTATGATGGCAAATATAAACCCTGCCGTACGTTTTCCCCTGGCAAGAAATGCCCCTAATATGCATATGAGTATCACACCTATACCGAAATAATAAACGTCCCTGGAATTGATCACAAACCTGTAAAACGGATTTAACGATACACTTAGTGGGTATGAATAATCCACAAGTATGGTAGATCCGGTCTGCTCTGCGGCGGCGACTCCGCCACCTGAAAGGGCAGGAACTATGATGATACCTGCAAGAAGTATTCCGCATACCATGTAGCAAAGTGCCATAAACATCCTCTTCCAGTCCTTATTTATAAGCTGATCTATAAAGAGGTATATGAAGGCAGCAAGTCCTGTTATGGCTGTAACCATCACATGTCCAAGTACCATAAAGAACATACTTGCAAATAAACCAACAGCTGCTTTCTTAGACTTATCATGTACATATCTGCACAGGAAAAATATCACATAAGGTGTTATGGCTGTGGTTATGATCTGTGGGAGATTTCCGTCACAGAAGGACACCTTGATTATGGCAGGCATAAAGAACCAGAGAACTCCGGCAGGCACGCCGACCCACCTTCTGTCTGTTATGTTTCCCCATATGACAAACGGGAGACCGCCCGCAAAGAATACGATTCCAAGAAGAAGTATATAGGCTGATATAACATCCCCACCGGCGAAGAAAAGACAAAGTGCCATAACATAATATGAAAGAGGCGGCCAGTATCTGTACAACTGGATACCGTTATACCATTTCATATCAAACAAAGGGTACAGATCCCCCTTCTTTAATGCCTGGTACATATACTGTCCCTTGTACATGTGACCCCAGATGTCATTTCCCGACGGCTCCCAGTTAATGGCATGGAGCACCAGAACAAGGATCACGCTTAATGAAAGCAGTATAAATATTCCTGTTAAATTGTATATCCACCTCTGCCTGTTCTCTCTCTGCTTCACTTTAATCTTCTACTCCGCTATTTATTTCATCCAGTATCATATCCGTAAGAGTACTTATATTCTGATCTGCATAGGAATCCTGCTCATCCATCAGATTTAATACATAGGTTCTGGCAGGAGTCTCGCTTATTTCAAGCATTAACAGCACCCAGCCATTTGCATTTAATATGACCTGTATTCTATCCTTGAAGTATCTGGCACAATTCTCAAGTGTCGGGTTGATCTTGTCAAAGGGCTCCACATCGTTAAGGGTCTTTGACTGGTAACTGTCAACGAAATCTTCTATCTGTTTTTCCACTTCACCAAACTTTATAAATCCGCTCTTAAGCTTGGTAACATGAAGGACGATCTCCCATGTATGAGGGTGCACATCCCCCAATCTGCCGTTTATATATATGGCATGTCTGGCATTAAGATAAAACTTGAATTTATACTGCTGGTATCTCATATACTGTCCTGCCTCCTGATCTCCTATACTGATTTCTCATATTTATCTCTTATTAATTTCTTATACCAATTTTTTACACAAACGTCTCGCTCTGTTATCTTATACCGTTTTCCGTATATGAATCCATTATCGCCACCATATTTCTGCCATCATCATATTCAATACTGTGCCTTACTCCAACATCAAGCCCCGCAACTGCCTCATCAAAGTGCTTTACCAGCTCTTCATATCTGATAGTTACCTGTTCCCTGTCTGCTTTATATGAGAACACCACGAACACTCCGCCCCTTAGCCGGCCTAGCACCTCATTATCTCCAATGAATTCCTTAAACCTCTGTATACACTTAAACATCTGGTCCCTTGAGATATGGATCTGGTCAAATATCACTCCAAAGAACATCATGTGAACATTTTCCATGCCACGCTTCTTGGATTTTACCATCAGATCTCTCATGGTAAATACATTAAATACCGACACACCATTCACAGTCTCTATACCGGTATTAAAGCCATAGTTGTTGTCTGCAGCCACCGGACTCTTAGTCTCAGTTTCCTCAGACGTATCCGACATAAGCTCCTCGGAGAGATCCTCCATGTCCTGGTTTCTCCGCTCCAGCATATCCTGGACATTGATATATTTCTTCTCCGCACTGCCCCATACCCCAAGCATTATCTCCAGTATAGCAAGCATCATAAGGCAGATCAGGGCAAGTATCATATAGACATAATACGAGTGCTTTATCATTCCCATATCTGCCTTTACGGTATATATATCAGATATCACAGCGATCTCCATATTTGAATCTGCGCCTCTAAACACCGCAGACGCAATAGACACTTCCTGTTCTTCTATCCGATCATAAAATCGGCTCTTATCCTTAAGAGCGCCAAGACCTTTCGTAGTCACAATATCCCTGGCAAATATAACCTCATTTTCCTTGGTAAGCACATAGAATCTGCTGCCGGAAGACTCCAGAGAATCCATATACTCTATTATCTCCTGATCATTCCTGCCATCACTGTACATCAGGAACAAAGTATCACCAAGCTGCCTGGCCATCCTGTTCTGATCATCGTCATATCGGTCAAGAACGTCATACTCATAGTTACTCATCTCCACCACCGCCGCAAGGGTTACCAGTGCCATAAATACTGCTATCCCAAGGGTAAACAGTACCTTTTTTTTCTTAATGCTCTTTTTATTTTTCCTGCTTTTGCTTTTCTCGCCAAGCTTCTTACTCATTATTATTTACCTCGTTTCGAAGTCTCTCTAAAAATTCCGACGCCCCAAGAAAGTCCTTCTTTATAATCTGCCCAAAGCTGTGCCATTCCTCCGTCATGGTCCTGTTCTTCCATGACTGCACTCCCTTTATGGAATTGATTATACCTGCAAATCTGAACCAGAAAATAACAAAATTGTAAAACGGAAGGATGAATACTGTATACCATTTTCTCATGTAATATCTTCTGATATCCTTAAATTCCTTAAGGAACATGATTATGCATATATACATGAGTCCATTTGCAATGGCATACAGAAAATACATGAACAGAGTGGACAGTACCACCAGCTTAAGGGGATAATTGATAAATGCAAGACATATCAAGGCAAAGTACCATATCATACGGGGAAATGCGAAGGTGTGGTCATACATGAGCACCCTGGTAACAAAGTCAGACACAAACCCTCTGGCTGCATGGAGCTTTTCTTTTCTGAACATATGCATTACCTCCAGCTCACCGCTCTGCCAGCGCTGTCTCTGCACATATAATTTGTTAAGGGACTCTATAGGATCAACGAAGAAGATGGCATTATAGCAAAGAGAGATCTTCTTTCCCATTCCATCTCGTATCTGAAAGGTGACGTCAGTATCCTCACAAACAGTATCTGTATTATATAACTTACTCTTTAATATTGACGACTTCCTAAAGGCTGAAAATGCTCCCGAAAGGGTAAATATACTATTCAACTCTGACTGGAAATTTCTGCCTGCAAGAAACGCCTGACAATACTCACTAAACTCCAGTTTCTGCATGAAACGCTTGAAAAATCCCCTGGTCTCGTCAATCTGCGTAGGATTTGTAAGTATAGTACCCGTAAGACAATCCACGTCATCTTCATTTTCAAACATAGTTACCATATTTCTTATGGCTGAGGTCTCAAGTACTCCGTCACTGTCTATGTGGATGATGTACTTGCCGTTGCTATTAAAAAGAGCAAGATTTAATGCTCTGGACTTTCCCTGCTTGGCATTGAGCCAGTTCATGTGAAGTTCCGGGAAATCCTTCTGACACTGACAAAATATTGAGAAGCTGTCATCCTTTGTCATGTTATTTACAATCAATATATCTATCTTATCCTTTGGATAGTCCGACTCCATTATGGATTCTATACATTGTCTGAAGGTCTGCTCTGAATTATATACCGGGATTATCAGCGTTATCTCCGGATAGAACACCAACGGTGAATACCTGCGTTTTTTTATCCTTCGCTTTATGAGTATAAAGAAATCTCCTATGGCAGGGATTATCTCCATTATAAGGGGGATTATTATCCAGGCAATCCAGAACATGACAGAGGATAAAAGAAGATCTTTAATTTCGCTCATAGTGGAACACACCTACCTTCTGCCTGATTATCTGCGGCTTGGTAAATACATAGAAATACAAAAATACCATACAAAGATAGAAGAATATCCTTCCCACTATAGTATGGGCTATAAAATAACAGTCACTGCCGAAGCATCTTATGAGAACACATATAAGGAATATCCTGAGAACATTTGAGATAAATATAAATATTGTTCCCACAACGCTTACGGCGATCTTCTCATATACATCGTACACCTGGAAGAACCACAGCAGGGACAGAAATGCCAGTATCTCTATAACACCCGAGCACTCAAAGTCTATATACATGGACAGATTGTCATGTCCGTTCTGTATAAACAATATCCCCTGATTGAAATAGGATTCATACATACCCGATGCCATGCCAAGTATGCCTGCCGCTGCGGAAACAGCCTTCTGCAGAAATCCCACAACATATGGTTCAATAAGGATCATGGAAAATATAAGCACTCCAACACTTCCTGTGATGAAGTACCATACTCCCATCTCCGCTCTCTTCATGACTGTCAGCACATATATCCAAATTATCAAAAATAATATTACTACCCAATTCATACAGATTTCTTTTTCTTTCTTCTATACAATGCAACTCCGCCTACAGCAACAAGACATATAGAAATACCAAGCCATGGTGCTGTGGAAGAACCTGCTATGGTCACGCCCTGACTGCCAAGGTTAGGATTGTATATGGTTATGGTTCCCATCTGATCAGGATCAATGCCTGTATATTCCGCAAGCTTTGAAAGGCTTAAGGAAAATTCTATCTCATCGCCCTTTGCCCCCTGTCCATGGACAGAATCATATATTGTAAGGGCAACATTACTTCCCAGCTCGTCACCGCCGCTGTATCCGAAGAACATCTTAAGACCTGTGTAGGTTCCGGTCGCGGTAGGTATGCCCTTGCTCCAGTCAATCCTTCCACCGGATTCATTCTGTATCTGTATAGGGAACTGTCTTCCGTTTATATTGATGTACCATATCTGTATCTGCATATTGCTGGTATACAGGTCATTTGTCTTAAAATGTCCGAAGAGCTTATCTCCGCTTATGGCAAGCTGTCCGTAATGGTTACACTCTGCGTTGTTGCTGCTATAGGTTATGGTGGTCTTAGGATAACCATCCCAGTCACCGTAATGGCCATCTATGGTAAGAGCTCCTGTAACTACGATATCTCCGTCTCCCGATGTGACATCCACGTCTCCTGCCGTAGCAACAGGTGCGGTATCTGCCACGTCATTTTTCCCGGAGGAAGTGATAACTGTTTCGTCGTCAGACGCTGCCTTAACCACTGAAACCGGATACCATAATACCAGTACCACAGCCAGTACCACTGCTATAAGCTTACTCATATTATTCAACTGTTTAAGATTAAATAAATGTCTCATAATATCACCTCACGATTATTATTAGCATGAAATGCAACGTCCCCAACCTCATAAACAAATAATGGGTTTTCTGCAATATCCAGCCTGTTAAGTTTAAACTCCGTCTTATCTATAAGTCCTGCAAGCTGGTCATAAAAGAAATCTCCTATATCCTCCACGCTTGCCCCATTCTCTGAAAATGGCTCCATATCGTTGAGGTATCTTCCCTCATACTGATGAAGAAATGACTCCACAAGCCGGTCGATACTGCCAATCTCCATATCGGTGGTATCGTTTTCAAGGACTCCGCAACTTTTTCTCTCTACATATACTGATATGTGAAAGGTGTGACCATGTTCACTTTCTCTGCCACTGAAGCTGTGGGTAGCATTCATATTATATCTGCAAATGTAATAATCCTTCATATCCACATCACTCCCTTACCTTAACACGACTTATGGCAAAGCACGCCATGATACTCACGCTACTTCTTCTAGCTTCATTCCATTGTTTTAATCTGCTATCCATTTTCGACCATATAGTACTTCACATTATTTTTTTCGTCAATATAATCATGAACAATTCATTAACATTTCACAATTACAATGTTCACGTTTATGCATTTTTACGCGCAACTGTTGCAATAATAAACAAAACACCCTGTAGAGGATATCTATATACGATCTGTATATGACATATCCCCCACAGGGTGCCCTATGTTTTAAACTAATTTCTTCTCATAGCAGAGAAACGGCTGTTCATACAGATCACATTCCCCCACTATGTTAAATTTAAGCTTATTATATGACTTTATTGCCTTGAGGTTATTTTTATTTACAAGGAAATGGATACTCCTGTACCCGCGTTTCTTTAGTTCCTCCATGCCTGCCTTAAGCATTTTTACGGCAATACCCCGGTTCTGGCACTCCGGATGTACTGCAAGTCTTGACAGTTCTCCTCCGGGAGCAAGCTCCGGTGACCAGCACTCAAGTGCTTCCACATTTTCATCCTTGTCAATGGAAACTGACGCAATTACCCTGCCATCCTTTTCCTTCATTACAAACAAAGCATTTCTTGAAAGATCATAATCTATCTCTCCTGTACCCGGATAATGTTCATCCCAGGGACAGTACTCCCTTCCAAGCTGGAGCTTGTACAACCTGAGTATTTCGTCTCTGTCGTCAGATGTGGCTGCCACTATAATGTTTGTTGTATTTTCTTCCATATTTTACACCTTTTACTCTCTTATATTATAAAAGGTGTGCTCTCATATCCTCATCGCTCATGTTGATAAGGTATGCCGGAGCTATATCAAACACTGTCTTACAGCCTGTAACACCCTCGCTGTTAAGTCTGTGGATGGCTCTTGCATACGCTGCAAGAACTGCACCTGTGAACTCAGGATTAGAATCAAGCTTGAGGCTGTACTCTATTACATGCTTATGCTCTCCCTCAAAGCCTGTAACACCTGTTCTTATAACTGATCCACCATGTGGAAGTCCGCTGTGATCCCGGTCCATCTCTTCCTTTGTGATGAAATGTACTGTTGTATCATAATCAGCAAAATAGTTAGGCATTTCCTTGATCTCCTTCTCTATTCTTGCCTTATCTGCACCTTCCTTGGCAACAACATAAGCAACTCTTGTGTGCTTCTGTCTTGTTGTAAGCTCAGGATTTTCTCCGTTTCTTACCTTTTCAACAGCCTCCGGAACAGGAACTGTATACTGTCTTGCGTCCAGGACGCCTTCTATTCTTCTGCAGGCATCTGAATGTCCCTGGCTTACGCCTCTGCCCCAGAAGGTATAATCCTTACCGTTGTTAAGGATCGCATTCGCATATAATCTGTTTAATGAGAACATTCCCGGATCCCAGCCTACTGATATCATTGCTGTCTTGCCGGCTTCCTTTGCTGCCTTGTCAACATTTGCAAAATGTACAGGAATATTTGCATGGGTGTCAAATGAATCTATGCAGTTAAAGTTCTTGGCGATCTCCGGTGTAAGTGTTGGCAGATCCGTTGCACTTCCTCCACAGATGACCATTACATCAATGTCATCCTTATACTGCTCTGCGTCAGAAAGCTTTGCTACCTTAACGCCCTCTGTCTTTATTGTCACGCTTGCAGGATCACGTCTTGTGAACACTGCCACAAGCTCCATATCCTCATTATTCTTCACGGCAGCTTCAACGCCTCTGCCTAAATTTCCATAACCGGCTATACCTATTCTTATCATGTCTGTTGTCCTTTCGTTATTATATTCTTAAGTATTTATGCCATTATCGTTAAATAATATAAATCATTTACAGTAAATACTTCTTTTAATAAATATAATAACGAAATTGCCTCTATCTTTCAATAATTAATTTAATATCTTCAACTATCTGCTCCGGAGTAAGGTGATTGTCCTTCATGACAGTATCCACATCATATCTGTCAAGGAACTCCTTCTTTATTCCGTAGTTTCTGGTCTTCACGTCCGAAGCTCCGTAAAATCTTGAGATCTTCTCGCCAAAGCCTCCGTCAAGGATACCATCCTCAAGAGTGATCACCAGTTCATGATCCTCCTTTAAGGATCTAAGAAGTTCTTCATCCACACCTGTTATATAGTACGGATTGATAAGGGTGGCGTCCATGCCTGTCTGCTCCTTAAGAAGCTCCCTTGTCCTATTTCCAAGACCATAGAATGAGCCAAGACCTATAATGGCAACCTTGCTTCCCTTGTGGGTAACTTCATACTTGTTAAGTATTGAAAAATCCTTGTCCACCTTCCTGCCATCGGATATAAATTCACCGCCAGGCACACGGATCGCCACTGGATATTCTGTCTGGTCAATACTCCAGTCAAGCATTGCAAGGTATTCTTCCTTTGTTACAGGGGCAAGATACACCAATTCCGGTATATTGGACATCATTGGAATGTCATATATTCCAAGATGTGTCACGTCGTTCATTCCCCATATGGAAGCTGAAAATGTTATTATGGTGGCAGGATTTCCATTTACACAGAGATCCTGGGATAACTGATCGTAGGTTCTCTGGATAAAGGTGCTGTATACACCATATACAGGCTTGCCGCCATTTGCAGCGATACCTGACGCCAGTGCGACGGCAGTCTCCTCTGCGATACCAACATCCACAAACTGTGCACCTGCTTCCTTACGCTTGTCCTCGGTAAATCCCATAACTGTAGGGGTGGCAGATGTAATGGTAACAACCGACTTATCCTTCTTCATCTTGTCCATAAGGTAGTTACAGGTTATGCCTGAGTAATCCTCGCCGTCAAATTCATATAATGACTTTCCTGTCTCAATGTCGAACGGTCCGTTGTAATGCCACTGCTCCTTATGAGCCTCTGCCGGTGCGTAGCCCTTTCCTTTAAGGGTACGGATATGAACAACTACAGTCTTGCTGCTGTCCTTAACGGACTGGAATGCAGCTATAAGTGATGGGATATCATTTCCCTTGTCCACATATACATAATCAAGTCCCATAGCCTTAAAGAGATTGCACTCAGCCTTGCCATTTGTTTCACGGAGCAGCTTGAGATTGCTGTACAGCCCACCATGGTTCTCAGCTATTGACATATCATTATCATTTACAACAATGATGAGGTTTCCATCTATCTCTGCGGCATAATCAAGACCCTCAAGCGCCTCACCACCACTTAATGAGCCGTCTCCGATTATGGCAACAACATTGCCGGTCTCCCCCTTCACGTCACGTCCCTTGGCAAGTCCGCAGGCAAGACTTATGGAGGTTGAGGTGTGGCCGATTATAAAATGGTCATGCTCGCTTTCATCCGGATTGCTGTATCCTGATACATCATTATAATGCTCCTCATACAGGTAAGCGTCCTTTCTTCCGGTAAGCATTTTATGTGGGTATGTCTGATGGGATACATCAAATACTATTTTATCCTTAGGTGAATCAAATACATAATGCAGAGCTATGGTAGCCTCTACCATACCAAAGTTCGGTCCGAAGTGACCGCCGTGGATACTTGCTCGCTTTAAAAGTGCACTACGCATTTCCTCTGCAAGACTCACAAGCTCTTCCGCTGATAATTTCTTCACATCTTCAGGTCCGTTGATCCTCTCGATATACATATACATAATCCTCCTGATTTTTTATTATTAGAGAGTTTTCAATGCCCATGTCCGTCATAATGACACCTGCGCATCCTATTCTTCTTGATTATAATACCTGAACTTAGCTTTAGGTCAAGAGTATTTTATATTGCCTCTTAAAATGTAAAAGTAACTTTTCATATGATCTTTTTAACCTATTTCATAATATCATTCTATCTTCATGTTTTTTCCTGTTTGATATTTCTGATCATAGTTTATAAACTTATATGTAATTTCAGACATTTTTAATCTGCCATCAACATTTTTAATCTGCCATCACATAACCGCCAGAAGTATGGTTCCTGCAATGATAGCAACAAAGCCTTCCCTGACTTAATATTTAACTGCTCCTTAAGATCTGAAAGCTTCTTAACAGAAAATAAAAGATGGCACACAGGTTGCTTTTATACATCATGCATGCCATCTTTTAAATGAACTTATTATCTTACACTTAACTAACTTATTCAGTACTTACTTTCTTAAATTTATGTTTTATAGTCTGAACAGAGTTTCCTATCTTAGGTATTGAGTTCAATAATCCCATCAGAATTTACACTCTTAAACTTGCATAATTAATAATTTTCTTCGTGAACCTCGAAGTAGCTCTGAGGATGGTTACATACAGGGCATACCTCCGGAGCCTTTGTTCCAACTACGATATGACCACAGTTACGGCACTCCCATACCTTAACCTCACTCTTCTCAAATACCTGTGCTGTCTCAATATTCTTAAGAAGTGCACGATATCTCTCCTCATGGTGCTTCTCAATCTCACCTACAGCTCTGAACTTGGCAGCAAGCTCAGGGAAGCCCTCTTCCTCAGCAGTCCTGGCAAATCCCTCATACATATCTGTCCACTCGTAGTTCTCGCCCTCTGCCGCAGCGGCAAGATTAGCCTTTGTATCGCCAATTCCTGCCAGCTCCTTAAACCACATCTTTGCATGCTCCTTCTCATTGTCTGCTGTCTTAAGGAACAATGCCGACATCTGCTCATAGCCCTCTTTCTTGGCTACAGAAGCGAAATATGTGTATTTATTTCTTGCCTGTGATTCTCCTGCAAACGCCTCCTGTAAATTCTTCTCTGTCTGTGTACCTGCATACTTATTTGTTGCCATAATTTTTTCCTCCGTATCTTTATCTTTCTTAACATTCTTAATTATCTTCTCAAAAACTGACGCCGGCTGCTTACATAGCGGACATATAAAGTTCTCCGGCAGTTCCTCTCCGACATATTCATATCCGCAAACAGTACATCTCCACACAGTCTGCCCCTCATCTGTGACTCCCACTGCCTTAGGCTTTGGCTTAATGTTGTCCAGATAATATTTATACGTCATTGAGGTTATATCATTCAGCACCTTCATATCTGTTATCTCGCCAATAAACATTGTATGGGATCCCAGATCCTCAGTTTTAAAAACCTTCACCGAGATATAGGAATTAGTTCCCTCAGTAATATAGTACAGACCATTTTCACCGGCTACATACTCATTGTAACCTGCAAATTTATCTGTAGTCCTTCCCGACTGAAATCCAAACCGCTCAAACAACTTAAGGGTTGCTCTTACGTTTATCACTGACACGTTAAACTCTCCTGTCTTAAGTATCATGTCATGGGTAAGGTTGTTCTTATTAACACTTATACTTAACTTAGCTGGTGACGACGCCACCTGCACAGCAGTATCTATTATACATCCATTGTGCCGGTCTCCGTCTCTGGCAGTCAGCACATAAAGTCCATAGGTCAGGTTATGCATTGCATTACCAGCCATATACACGCCCCCCTTTTTTATAATTATACCACAAAAAATATTTATTATACTTTTTTATCGTGTAAAGTATTTCACGAACAAGTTTTCGCTCTCTTATTGGGAATTATTCTTGATAAGAATATATTAAAATATATATGAAAGTTTGTCAAGGGGGAAATTCAGCTTTCATTATGAATATAATCTGTGCATGATCAACACGTAATATCCCGTCTGTGACTGCCCTGTTGCATATGTATTCTCATTTTGCCTTTAATCAGGAATAACCTCAATATACACCTGATCGTACTTATATTTCAACTCCTGCTTTATCTCGTCCCTTACCTTGTGCAGAATGCTGATATGTATTACGTCTGTTTTGTTGCCTATATACACCTCAACCCACAGCTTGCGTCCGGTCTGGATAACGTCAAGGAATGTAACCTCATAGGGATAATCCTGCATATGCTTGTCAACAATGCTTCGTATCTGGCTCAAGACCTCTTCTTCCGGAGCAAAAAGTATAAGGTTTTTGATACTCTGGAATATTACCGTCACCGGCTCCCTGATCAGGAGTATTGCCATGATCACAGCAACCGCAGGGTCAATATACGGAGCAATGAAGCTGAATTTTGTTTTAAGTAATATTACCTGGAATGCAAATGCTACAGCAACCCCCACACTGCCTACTATATCCAGCCTCCACATATAAAGCTCAGCCTTAATAGTTGTGGATTCATATTTCTTGCTGTAATGATTAAGTATCAGATACATGCCAACACAACCAAGACACACCACCAACTCAAATATAGCGATACTTCCCGCGTCCACATCATGCCCTCCGTGGAGCAGCAGCTTAATATTCTCGATCATAAGATTACAGGTAAGCGCCAGCAATACGCTGTATTTGACCAGAAGAAACAGTGACTCCACCTGAGCGTATCCGTAAGGGTGCTTCTCCGTAACGGGCTTATAAAGCAGTGGAACCAGCACCATAAAGGGGCCGATCATAACTAGATCTGCTGCGTCAAACAGACAATCTGTCCATATGGAATGGGAATGGCTGAAGGCTGCCATAATGCCTTCTGCCAGAATGAACATAACACTTCCAAGAAATGATAACTGCAATATTCTCTTCTCAATACTTAGTTTATCTTTTTTTGTTTTCATATTTTTGATCTCCTTCTTCCCAACACTATAACATAAAAATCCCGTCTGGCATACACCAAACGGGATTTCTCAGTTATATTCTTTTTGATGATCAGCAGTAGAATTTCCGCTTCTGACCTTTCTATTCAAGTATGCTCTTTGCAAGCTTCTGCTGCTCATCTGTTGGAGGATCGATTCCCTCAAGCTTATATGGGATACCAAGCCTCTCCCACTCAGTAATTCCAAGCTTATGGTATGGAAGCACCTCAACCTTATCCACAGTCTTAAGAGTATCTATAAATTCCTTTGTCTTTTTAAGATCATCTTCATCTGTTGTTACAGTCGGAACAAGGACGTGTCTGATCCACATATGTTTGCCGTTATCTGACAGATACTTAGCAAGATCAAGGATATTGCTGTTTGAAAATCCTGTAAGTTCTCTGTGTTTATCATCATTTATCTGCTTTATATCCAGAAGGAACAGATCTGTGAGTGCCATAAGCTCATTGAACTTGGAGAAGAAGGGCTCTTCCCTCGTAAATGGGTTACCTGCTGTATCTATAGTTGTATGGATACCCTGTGCCTTAGCCAGCTTGAAGAATTCAATAAGGAAATCCATCTGAAGCAGTGCCTCTCCACCACTTACTGTTATTCCTCCGCCATTCTTCCAATAAGGCTTATAACGGAGTGCCTGCTTTAACAGATCTTCAGGGGTCCTTGCCTCAACCTTAACGCCCTTATCCTTAAGCAGCTTGGTATTCTCTTCTATTTTCTTTGAAAGCTCTGCTTTTTCTTCATCACTTACATCATCTGAATAAAGCCTGCTGTAATCCGTCACAAGATTCCATGTCTCCGGGTTGTGACAATATTTGCATCTCATCTTGCAGCCCTGTAAAAAAACTACAAATCTTATGCCCGGACCATCTACTGCTCCAAAGCTCTCTGTTGAATGGATATATCCTAAAACCTGTTTATTTTCAGACATTTTTCACCTCTAAGTTCTTTCTATATCAAATGTTCAATAATTTTCTAATTTAATCTTCGGTTTAATCTTACTTTTAGTATTTCAATTAATCATATATTAATTCACGCCGGGTAAATTATCGTTAAATATCTTTTGTTAGGATCATAAAAAACATGCACCTTATTTTAAAAAAGTCCCGGAGAGGTTATCCCCGGGACCATGGTTTTGTTATATCTGACAAATCATCTATAACTTCACTGAAAATCCAGTTTTCACTAAGAATTAAAGTGAGTCATGGAATGTTCTGTTGATAACGTCGAGCTGCTGCTCACGTGTAAGTGATATGAACTTAACAGCATATCCTGATACACGGATTGTGAAGTTAGCGTACTCTGGCTTATCTGGATTCTCCATTGCATCAAGAAGCTTATCCTTACCAAATACGTTTACGTTAAGGTGATGAGCACCCTGATCGAAATATCCATCCATTGCGCTTACAAGCTTAGTAGCTCTCTCTTCCTCATCATGTCCAAGTGCTGATGGGTTCATTGTCTGAGTATTTGAAATACCATCAAGTGACCACACATAAGGAATCTTAGCAACAGAGTTAAGTGAAGCAAGAAGTCCTGATGTCTCAGCGCCGTAGCTTGGGTTAGCACCTGGTGCAAATGGTGTCCAAGCACGTCTTCCATCTGGAAGGTTACCTGTGAACTTACCATAAACTACGTTAGATGTGATTGTAAGGATAGATGTTGTAGGCTCTGAATTACGATATGTGTGTCTCTTCTTGATGTCTGTAAGGAACTCATGAAGAAGCCATACACCGATGTTATCAGCTCTGTCATCGTCGTTACCATACTTAGGGAACTCGCCTTCGATCTCGAAATCTTCAGCAAGTCCTGTCTCTGCATTACGGATAACCTTAACCTTAGCATACTTAATAGCTGACAGTGAGTCAATTACGTGTGAGAAGCCTGCGATACCTGTTGCAAATGTACGACGTACGTCTGTATCGATAAGAGCCATCTCAGCTGCCTCATAGTAATACTTATCATGCATATACTGAATGAGGTTAAGAATATTTACATAAAGTCCTGCTAACCAGTCAAGCATCTTCTTGTACTTAGCAAGTACTTCATCATAGTCAAGATACTCTGATGTGATAGGTGTGTAATCTGGTCCTACCTGCATTGGCTTACCTGTCTTCTTGTCAAGGAACTTCTCATCCTTACCACCATTGATAGCGTAAAGAAGACACTTAGCAAGGTTTGCACGAGCTCCGAAGAACTGCATCTCCTTACCAGTCTGAGTAGCTGATACACAGCAGCAGATTGAGTAATCATCGCCCCAGACAGGCTTCATTACATCATCGTTCTCGTACTGGATTGAGCTTGTTCTTACAGAAATCTTAGCAGCATACTTCTTGAATGTATCCTGAAGATCTGATGAGTAAAGAACTGTAAGGTTTGGCTCTGGAGCTGGTCCCATGTTCTCAAGTGTATGAAGGAATCTGTAGTCGTTCTTTGTAACCATTGAACGTCCGTCAACACCGATACCACCAACCTCAAGAGTAGCCCATACTGGATCTCCTGAGAATAATTCGTTGTATGACTTAATTCTTGCGAACTTAACCATACGAAGCTTCATTGTGAAATGATCGATAAGCTCCTGAGCCTGAGCCTCTGTAAGCTTACCAGCCTTAATATCTCTCTCAATGTAGATATCAAGGAATGTAGATACACGTCCAACTGACATAGCTGCACCGTTCTGAGTCTTGATAGCTGCAAGGTATCCGAAGTATAACCACTGAACAGCTTCCTTAGCGTTTGAAGCAGGCTTTGAAATGTCATAACCGTATGACTGAGCCATAACCTTCATTGCCTTAAGGCTCTTGATCTGCTCTGAAAGCTCTTCTCTCTGACGGATAACATCATCAAACATGTTGCCATCGCCACAGTTTGCCTTATCCTCTTCCTTCCAAGCAATAAGCTGATCGATACCGTAAAGAGCAACTCTTCTGTAGTCACCTACGATACGTCCACGACCATATGTGTCAGGAAGACCTGTTACGATATGTGTATGACGAGCAGCCATCATCTCTGGTGTATAAGCATCAAATACTGCCTGGTTATGTGTCTTGTGATAATCTGTGAAGATCTTATGGAAGTTCTCATTTGGTGTATATCCGTACATCTGAAGTGCTTCCTCAGCCATCTTGATACCACCATAAGGCATGAATGCTCTCTTAAGTGGCTCATCTGTCTGAAGACCTACAATCTGCTCAAGATCCTTTGTCTCTGGATCAATGTAACCTGGGCCGTAAGCTGTGATGCTTGATACAACATCTGCATCCTCCTTTAAAACTCCACCGTTATCTCTCTCAGCCTTCTGAAGAGCCTGAAGCTTATCCCAAAGCTTGTTAGTAGCATCTGTTGGTCCTTCAAGGAAACTCTCGTCTCCGTTGTACTGTGTGTAGTTGTTCTGGATGAAGTCTCTTACATTACACTCTTCCTTCCAGAGTCTACCTGTGAATGATTCCCATTCCTGGTTCTGTAACATGATAAAATTTCTCCTTTCAGT
>ERZ1034920.790-NODE-790-length-22872-cov-5.845861_pt1 | contig 22872 bp, 17 predicted proteins | sample MGYA00520688_ERZ1034920 | MGnify/ENA primary metagenome ERZ1034920 (study PRJEB33766, sample SAMN09781785) | gut metagenome | biome: gut microbiome | host: Homo sapiens | place: Madagascar | study: EMG produced TPA metagenomics assembly of the PRJNA485056 data set...
ACTCCTTTCTGAAAAGTGATGATTGTCAGTGTATGATAATAGTAGCAGATGTGGATTGGAAAACACAATGATTCGCGGAAAATTAAGAATCTGGAACGAAACAAAACTTGATAAAAAGAACGTTTTATGGTAAGATAAAACCATAAGGCAAGAAGTGAAATGTAAGGAGGTGTACACCAATGGGATTGGCTGATACGGTCACAAAAGCCTATATGAAAGAAAATACTGTGTTTGCAGATGCATTTAACTATCTCATTTACGGCGGAAAGACGGTTGTGAACCCTACGCAGTTGAAGGAACTGGATACAACAGAAATAGCTTTGCCATTTGGTGCGCAGGACGAAAACGGAAACCAGCCGGATGATGCGGTACAGAAATACCGCGATGTGCTGAAATCAGCGGTCATTAAACAGGATGGTGAAGCAGCTTACATCCTTTTGGGTATCGAAAACCAAACCGATATTCACTATGCAATGCCTGTTCGCAATATCATTTATGATGCGCTCCAGTATGGCAAGCAGGTTGCTGATATATCGGCAAAGCACCGCACTGATGGCTCGAAAGGACACAGCCGGGGAGAGTACCTGTCCGGGTTCTATAAGGATGATAAGATTACACCTGTCATTACATTGGTGCTGCACTTCGGCGCGAACGAGTGGGATGGCCCGCTGTCTTTGCATGAAATGATGGCAGTCAAGAATGAGAGCCTGCTGAACTTTGTGCAGGATTATCAGATCCACTTGATTGACCCGGCAAAACTGAGCAAAGAGGACTTGGAAAAATTCTCGACAAGTCTCCGAGAGGTAATCGGGTACATCAAGTATTCCAAAGACAAAAAACGATTGACAGAATTTTTGACCGACAATCCGCGTATGCTTATGGAAGCGAACGCGGCGCGAGTAATCAAAGCTGTAACGAACACACCTCTGGACATTCCAGAGGACGCGGAGGTGATTGATGTGTGCAAAGCAGTTGAGGATATGATGAATGAAAGTAAAACCGAAGGTGCGGTTGCTGTTCTTGCAGGGCTTGTCAAGGATGGTTTACTGAGCATTAAAGAAGCTGCGCATCGAGCCAACATGACAGAAAGCGCATTTGAAGCAGAGGTAAAGAAACTATCATAAAGTGAGCATTGTGACAAGGCTGATGGGAACCAAAAACAAGCGCAAAAAAATTTGGGTTTAAAGCAAAAGGATATGGCTCTATGATATTGAACATGAACTATCTATATCAGGTTTCAAACACTAAAAATTTTCGCTACGAATTTGCTCAAAAGAGAGTTCTAAATGAAAATGATCAGCAATTTAGGAACGATAGTGCTGATAAATATGATATCTTTCTTTCACACAGTTACATGGATAAAGAACTTGTGTGTGCAGTTGTTGATTTGTTTAATAGTGCAGGATATAGTATTTACATTGATTGGATGAACGATCAACAGCTGAATCGTTCAGAAGTAACTGCAACAACGGCGGACATTCTACGAAAAAGAATGAGGATGTCTAAGGGTTTAGCGTATGTTGCTACGGGCAATTCAAGTAATTCGAAGTGGTGTCCGTGGGAACTTGGATATGCCGATGCAGCGAAAAATGGTCGATGTGCAATTCTACCTATTATGAAAAAAGAAGGAGAGTCGTTTAAAGGACAAGAATACTTAGGACTTTATCCATTTATTGACTATGAGACGAGAAAAGGCACACAGGAATATGAATTTTGGGTAAATGATCCAGAAAACGGTAATTATATTTCTTTAAGAAAATGGCTTTCTGGGGGAAAACCATACAATCATAATGTATAGAGGTGACAAGCATGGATAAAAAAGAGCTTAAAACTGTTATGGAAAAAGAAATCGATTTGGTGCAGGGATGTATATCACGAATGGCTCAGAATTCATTTGTTATTAAAGGATGGACTATCACGTTGATTGCTGTTGCCCTTGCATTGCTTCCTGAAAAGTTCGATGCGAAATTGTTGTGTGGCATTAGTATTGTGGCGACAACATGTTTTTGGTATTTAGATGCTTTCTATTTGAAAATGGAGAGACTATATAGGTTAAAGTATCAGTGGCTTATAGCCAATCGATTAGAAACAGATGAATACTGCTATGATTTGAATCCACATAATAGCAAAATGCGCCTACCAAAGGAAGAGAAGGAACCCTGCATTTTAAGAGTTATGTTTACAAAAACGCTCCTGCCGATATATGGACCAATTGTTTTATTTACTTTAATTGTGTTAGTGAATTTGAAGCCATGTGGATAGCACAAAAGAATCGCTTCCGAGCGGAATGAGAATGAAAATATAAAGCTGAAAAAAGATGCGTCAGAGGAGTGCGAGGAGTAGATAAATGTACACGAAATTCAATTACTCCCCATCGATTTACTTTTACAATAGCACATTAAATTCACATATGGCTACAGGATGTTCCTTATATGCGAAGCACGAAAAGGAAGTGCATGAGTGCTTAGACAGGTATATATCGGATGACGGAATTATTGATGGCACAGCATTAAAAAATTATTGGTTTTCTATTTCACCAAAGGATGTTTTTATTTCACATTCCCACAAGGATATCAACAAAGTAAAGGCGTTTGCGGGATGGCTTTATAACTGTTTCGGGTTAAAAGCATTCATTGATTCATGCTCCTGGGAGTATTGCGATGAATTGCTTAATAAGATAGACAAAAAATATTGCTACAACCCAAAAACAAAAACATATGACTATAACTTAAGAAATTATACCACGAGCCATGTTCACATGATGTTGTCTACAGCTTTGACTGAAATGATGAATAAGACAGAATGTGTTATCTTCTTTAACACACCTAATTCGATTAGTATGACAGAAGCATTAAGCAAAATAAAAGATAATCCCAAAGAAAAGCGGACAACATCACCGTGGATTTACTACGAGCTATCAATGACGACAATGCTGCAAATAACTGAACCGACGCAGCGAGAGATTATTAAACATTTTGCGCAGGATGAAAGAAGCATGCCAACAATTTCCTACAATGTGGAGAAGGCACTAAATGAAATGCCTACGCTCACCGATGAACAGCTTGCACAGTGGGAAAATAGTGTGAGCAGTAAATATCCTGTGGAAACTCGAATGGCATTAGATAAATTGTATGAGATTGTTTTTCCAAAATAAAACAAGCGCAGCTAAAAATATTAGAAAAATAGAGAAAAGTATACGATTGGGTCTATTGGAAAATTAGGGTGACGGGCATCTCTTTTGTAACACTCAGACATAAGACTGTGATGAAAAAGATGTCACAGTCTTTTTTCTTTGCTGTATCGTCAAGAATTGGCGATTTCGCCAACCGATTTTTGGACACGGTTTTACAGTGTTGTCCAACCATTTTAGGGCGGTTTTCCCAACTTAATGCCCACTTTTCCTGCCGCTTTCTGGAATTTGGCAGGGGAGGGGGCAATTTTTTTGAGAAAAAACAGAATAAATCCTGCTGTTTTCAGAATGTTTTCAATTTCCTCGCAGCCAATTTCCTGTTGCCTGCGGGGATTTTTTGTTTTTCCCGGCGGTTTTCAGTTTGTTTTCAGGTTTTCCATTTTAATCGCAAAAAGGAACATTTGGTAGGAAAACCGTCATTCCTAATAGGTTGGTTGTCAAATATAAGGCGTCTCCTCACTTTTGCTGAAAATGCGGTAAAAAGATACGCGCTTTGTCGCAAAATGAAAATAGTAATCAGAAATTTGATATATTCCGTCTCTGGGTTTTTGCTATTATGAAGCTGTAAAACAAAGCAAAAGGCACATTTCCCTGCAAGATCAACAAAAAGGAGCGAATACTATGTTGAAACTCTAGGACCTGGAGAGGGGCAGGACGCCCGGTTTACGGCCTGTCATCTTTCCACCGATCTTGCTCAGACCGGCAGTTTTTATTGCTCGGATATCATTACGAGTATGTCACCGAGACGACGCTGGAGCAGAGCCGCTACACGATGGATACCACGCTGCATATTGTTCTGGAACATCCGGCAGCGCAGGTCATCCTGCGGCAATATGATCCGGAAATGCTGGAGAACCCTATGTTGGAATATGTGGTCAACGAACCGCTCAGCGCCCTTTTTACCTACAGTCCGGACGCGAAGCCTTTATTTGAAATGATTGTGGCGGCCATGAACGCTGCGGAAGAGGAGAATGTATGATGGAAAAACGTATTGCTGATATTTTGCAGAAGATGTCCCTGAAGGAGAAAATCACCCTATGCAACGGCGCCGATTTTTGGCACAGCAAGGCGATGGAGCAATATGGCATCCCGGCTGTGACTATGAGCGACGGTCCCCACGGCGTACGCTGCCAGAAAAATACCGGAGATATGCTGGGAGTCAATGAATCGGAACCCGCCACCTGTTTCCCAACGGCTGTGGCCAGCGGCGCAGGATGGGATCCCTCCCTTTTGGAAGCCGAGGGAAAAGCCATCGGTGAGGAGGGCCTCAGCTATGACATCGACGTGGTGCTGGGACCTGGAGTCAACATCAAGCGCAACCCGCTATGCGGGCGTAACTTTGAATACTTTTCCGAGGACCCCTTCGTGGCAGGAGCCATGGGTAAAGCCTGGGTGAAGGGTGCGCAAAGTACCGGGGTGGGGACAAGCCTGAAGCATTTTGCCGCTAACAATCAGGAGTACAAGCGCTTCAACGGCAACGGTCAGGTGGACGAACGTACCCTGCGGGAACTTTATCTGCCTGCGTTTGAGACAGTCGTTAAGACGGCTCAGCCTGAGACAGTCATGTGCAGCTATCCGCGCATCAACGGTGTGCATGCCAGCGACAATGAATGGCTGCTCACTGACGTACTGCGTACCGAATGGGGCTTTGAAGGGCTGGTGGTCACCGATTGGGGCGCCCTGTGCGACCGGGTAGCGGCCATGCGGGCCGGGTGTGACCTGACCATGCCCGGCGGCAGCAATTACATGGAGGACGGGGTCGAGCAGGCGGTGCTGGAGGGCACTTTGCCTGAGAGCGCCGTGGATGTATGCGCAGTCCGGGTCATCGCCCTGGCACTGAAAGGCGAGAGCCGCCCCAAAGGAAAATCCTTTGACAAACAAGCCCACCACGCCCTGGCCCGCACCATCGCGGAAAACGGCGCAGTACTGTTGAAAAATGAGGGGGACCTTTTGCCGGTGGCGAAAAGTGATATCGCCCTCATCGGTGAGATGGCCCGCACCATGCGGTACCAAGGGGCGGGGTCCAGCCACATCAATCCCACCAAACTGACTACGCTGTGCGATGCATTGCCCGGTGTGCCCTTCGCTGCCGGATGCGACGCGCAAGGCGCTGTGACGGAGGAAAGCTTGGCTCAGGCGGCAGCCTCTGCTCGCGCAGCTCGGGTGGCAGTGGTTTGCGCGGGTCTGCCGGATGCTTATGAATCCGAGGGCTTTGATCGGGAGAGCATGGCCATGCCGGAGGGGCATATCCGCCTCATCGAGACAGTGGCTGCCGCAAATCCCAACACGGTGGTGGTGCTCTTTTGCGGCAGTGCGGTGGAGACCCCGTGGATCGACAAAGTAAAAGCGGTACTTTATATGGGACTGCCTGGTCAGGCAGGCGGTGAAGCAGCCGCAAACCTGCTTACCGGCAAGGTCAATCCCAGCGGAAAACTTACCGAAACCTGGCCCATGCGGTACGCGGATGTGCCCAGCCGGGAGACCTTCGGTCAAAAGACCACACATTATAAAGAGGGACTCTATTTGGGATATCGGTATTATGATAAGGCCGGTGTGCCTGTGCGGTTTGCTTTTGGTCACGGACTGAGCTACACTCGGTTTTCCTACTCGGATCTGTGGATTGAAGGCCGCACAGTGCGCGTAACGGTGGCAAATACCGGCAGTCGGGAAGGCACCGAGGTGGTGCAGTTGTATATCGCCCCGCCTCAGAACGGACTTTATCGCCCGCTGAAAGAGTTGAAGGGCTTTGCCAAAGTGGTGCTGGCCCCCGGCGAGAGCAAAACCGTAACCTTCTCTTTGGAGGATCGCAGCTTTGCAGTGTGGGCGGATGGATGGAAAATACCGGCCGGAACCTATGGGGTGCTGGTGGGCGCAGCCGCCGATGATATCCGGCTACAGGGCAGCTTGGAGGTGGATGGTGAGAATGTTCTGGCTCCGGTCTGGCAGGCAGGCAGCTGGTACGAGACACTGAAGGGTCTGCCCACCGATGCAGAATTCGAAGCCTTGTATGGCAGTGCGCTGCAGACTGACCCGCCCATAGAGAAAGGCAAATTCACCATGGAACACTCCGTCATGGAGATGAAGGACCATTCCTTTGTGATGATGCAGATGTTCAAAGGCACCGAGGTCACCATTGCCAAATCCTTCGGCGGCAAGGTGGATTACAGCAATCCCACCTTCAAGATGATGGTGATGTTCGGTGCGGATGCACCACTGCGGGCGATGGTGCTTTCCAGCGGAGGTACCTTCCCGGCTCAGATAGCCGAGGGCCTGTTGGCAACCGCCAACGGTCACCCGCTGGAAGGAATCAAAAAGATCGTGAAAAAGTGATGTGAGATCGGAGAGATTTGCCATGTCTTTGACCAGCTTTATGATACGGACCATGTTCAAGCGCGGAGATGATAAGCGAGATGCCGGATGTACAACTCCGGAAGATGTACGCCGTTTTGACGATATCGTCTACGGATTGAACCCTAGGTGGAACCGACTGGATGTGTATCGTCCGAAAGATGCCGAAGGTTTGCTGCCGGTCATTGTCAGTGTACATGGCGGCGGGTGGGTCTATGGAGATAAGGAGCGGTACCAGTATTACTGCATGAGTTTGGCGCAGCAGGGGTTTGCGGTGGTCAATTTCACATATCGGCTGGCTCCGGAATACAAGTTTCCGGCTCCTGTAGAGGATACAAACCAGGTATTCACATGGCTGCTGACCCATGCGGATACGTACGGCTTCGATATCGGTAATATCTTTGCGTTGGGCGACAGTGCTGGCGCACAGTTGTTGGCCATGTACAGTTGTATCTGCACCAATCCGGCGTATGCATCAGGGTTTACGGTGCATACGCCCAAGGGGATTGTTCTGCGGGCAGTTGCGCTCAACTGCGGTGTTTACCGGATTGAAAAAAGCGGGAAGAAGGATCTAACCACCCACTTGATGACCGATTATCTACCCGGCAAAGGGACGCAGGCGGAGCTTGAGCAGATGAGTGTGCTGAACCATGTGACCGATGCGTTTCCACCGGCTTTCGTCATGACGGCAGAAGGAGACTTCCTTGCTGAACAGGCTCGCCCCCTAGTGGAACGATTGCACCAGCTGGGGGCGGAAGCGGAATATCACTACTATGGAGATCGGGATCATGTGCTGGGGCATGTGTTTCACTGCGATATCCGTTCGGAAGCGGCCAATCGCTGCAACCGGGAAGAATGTGAATTCTTTAAAAGGCATCTGAATCGATAAAGCCCACAACTGAAAAAGGCGGCAGCTTGTACAGCTTGCCGTCTTTTTTCATTTAGGATGTATTTCTACATGGGAAGATACGGGTTGCAGCCTTGTTTTTCCATCTGGTGCCGCCCTTGTCTGTTTATGCTTTAAACATTGGGAGACTGCGTTTTCTTGCGCGCCTGTATCGTCCGCAGGATTTCGGTGTAACGGTTTTCAATGTCAAACCGGCTGGTGAGCAGCAGCAGACCCACCATCATAGCAAGAGGAATGTAGATGGAAAAAGCGTAGATGCCGTAGCGCACGGCCGTGGTGGTGACGGTGGCGGTGGGGTCATAGTTGACGACTGCCAGGATCCAGCCGATCAGCGAGCCGCCCAAGCCGCCGGCGACCTTACTGCCGAAACTGGAGGCAGAGGCAGACATACCTACGATCTTGTTGCCATAGAGATAATCGTTATAGTCCATGGCCATTGTGTTCATGGTTCCGCAGACACACATCAGCGGGATGATAGCGAAACTGGTCAGCTGGCCGGCAGTCATCAAAACAATCAGGCTGTCCGGGAAGAAGATACGCACCACAGAACCGGCGATACCGATGATCATGCTGATCATCAAGGTCTTGCGGATGCCCAGCTTCTTGGTCATAGGACCGACCACACCGAAGCCGACAAAGGTGGAAATCAGACCTACCGCGCCCATCAGGGCCACAAGGTTGTCGTTGCCGAGAATCCACTTGGCGTAATAGGTGCCGGAAGCACTGGTGAGCGCGAAGATCACGGCGGAGAAAAGGTTCGAAATCAGAACGATGACCCAATACTTATTTTTGAACAGCATACCGATGGCTTTCACAAAAGGCACGCCGTCGTCCTGCTTCTGCTCGGCAGTGGCCGTCTCCGCACTTTTGGCGTACAGGATCAGCAAAAGCACCATGCTGATAAGACCCAAGACCACCGCAAATTTGATGTACGCGGCCTGATCCGCCACGCCGTTCACACCCAGCAGGTTGGTGATGGGCACCAGCGCAATGGCAATGATCATGCCGATCAGATAGCCCATAATGGATCGGAAGATGCCCATCTTGGTGCGCTCCTCAATGCTGGGGGTGCGCATACACTGTATCGCGTTGTAGGGGATAGAGATGGCAGTGGAGACGACGGCGCTGGCCAGTACGTTCGTAATCAACAGGTACGCGAACAGCATAGGGCTGCTCAGTCCGCTGGGCACTGAGAACAACGCTACAATTACCACAAAGGCCGGAATCGCCATGCGCAAAAACCACGGGCGGCACTTTCCCTTCGGGCTTTTGCCGTTGTCCATGATGCGACCCATTATAAGGTCGGTAAAGGCGTCCACAATCTTGGCAATCAGTAGGACGTTGGCGGCTGTCATGGCGGCCACACCGATTTTGTCCGTGTAGAAATAGGTGATGGCTCCAATCAGACCGCTGATGCTGTTGAGCGCAAACTGTCCGCCGCTGTCGGCCAGATAATCGCCCAAGCGCATGGTTTTCTGAATCCCCATGCTGTCAAGTCCGAGCTGCTTTTTACTCATTTTGATTCTCTCCTGTCTGTTTGATTTTGACGCGCCCCTTGGCTTGTGTCTACATCATAGCACGTCAGACCCTGTGCTTATAATAATTACTTGATTTATATGGTAATTTTATGATATCATTTGAAATAAGGAGATGTTTCGCCGTGAAAAATGCCTGGATTGAAAAGCTGCAATCCCTGTACTGTGTGACCCGCGTCCCTCTCTCTTTGCTGGATGGGGATGGAAACCTTATCGTGTCGTTCCCTGAGCTCCCGTACGAGGCGGTGAATCTCTTTGCCACCGCCATCGTTCTGGACGATTTCCGGGCGCAGGGGAGAGACGCTGCGCACCCACTGGTCAGTTTCATCGAACCGGGGTTCTTTCTGGGCGTAATGGAGCTGGAGGCGGACTGCTTTCTGCTTCTTGGACTCGTCAGCCCGATCCGCCGGGCGCGAAACGAGGTTTTGAGTATGGTGACGACTGTCGGTCGGCCTGAGCATTTGCAGAGCACCTGTGACCTGATTCTGCAAGTGCCTCTAATGACCTTGGAGCAGGTGAAGGATCAGCTGTGCCTGATCGCGGACCTACTTTTGGAAACGCGCGTTAAAAAAGAGGACATTCTGTTCATGGATGTCTATACCTCTATGGTACAAGACCCATCCTGTCTGGAAGAACAGCTCTTTGAGCAGCGGGAATCCGCTGAACCGCACCTGTCCATGGACTTTGAAATGAGTCTTTGTGAGGCTGTGGAACATGGCAACCGTGCCCAGCTGGAACAGCGGCTGAACACGCCGGTTTCAGGTCGCGTCGGCCTGATGTCCAGCGATGCCCTCCGGCAGGAAAAGTATATCTTTATCGTTCTGGCCACCGTGACAGCCCGGGCGGCCATCCGCGGCGGACTGTCGGAGGAAACCGTGCTGAACCTGAGCGACCTGTACTGCCAGCGTATGGATTCCCTTTCGGAACCCGCCCTCATCAAGGAGCTAAGCATCCGGATGCTGCTGGATTATTGTGATCGGGTAGGCGAACTTCGACACAAGCCGGCCGCATCCGGCTTGATCCGGCAATGTCTGGCCTATATCTCGGTGCATCTGCATGAGGATATCACCCTGGAACAGCTTTCCGGCGTGTGCGGGCTGTGTACTCGCAGCCTGTCCCTGCGCTTCCGCGATGAAATGGGCATTAGCATCCGGGACTATCTCAACCAGGAAAGAATCAATGAGGCCAAGTACCTTCTTCGGCACACGGGGTATCCGTTGTCCCAGATTGCAGCTTACCTGAACTATTCCTCCCAGAGCTATTTCACGCGGCTGTTTCAAAAACAGTGTGGCATGACGCCCAGTCAATACAGAGAGAACATCGGATAGTGCAGCGCTTCACCGGCGAGGCCCGGAGACTTTTTGAGAGTCTCCGGGTCTTTCTGCTGTTGGGGTAGGCGCCGGGCGAAGCAGAGCAGAAATTTTGATAGAATATCACGAAAGTATTAAAAGAATCCGTTTTTTAATATAGCGAGTCCGGTTTGTCTGATAGAATACAGGCATAGCAGAAGTTTTCTACGCAGAAATGAGGGTATAAAATATGAAAGCCATTCATTTACGGACCGAATATCTGGAAAATCCCGTCGGGATTGATGTGATAGAGCCAAGGCTGTTCTGGAACTGCGAGGGCGGGAAGCGGCAGACGGCGTATCGCATCACGGCACGCTGCGAAGGGGAGGTCGTGTGGGACACGGGGAAGGTGGCATCGTCCCGGATGACGCATATCTCGTATGGGGGCAAGCGGCTGCAAAGCCGACAACGCATCGAGTGGAGCGTCCGGCTCTGGGACGAGACGGGCGCGGAGGGCGAGGCTACGAGCGCCTTTTTTGAAATGGGGCTGCTGGAGGCGGGCGACTGGCGTGCAAAGTGGATCGCCGGTGATTACAAGATCGACCCGAAGACGCGCTACCCGGTGGACTGCTTCCGCAAGGTGTTTTCTACCGGAAATGTTGTTTCGGCCCGGCTGTATGCCACCGCCTGCGGTCTGTACGAGGGATGCCTCAACGGAAAACGCATCGGAACCGCTGTGCTGACGCCGGGGCATACCGGCTACCCCAAGCGGATTCAGTACCAGACCTACGACGTGACGAACCTTTTGCAGCAGGGCGAAAACGAGCTGACCTTCCAGCTGGCGGACGGCTGGTACCGCGGCAGCTGCGGGGCAAACGGTCTGAGAAATCAGTACGGCACGCAGACGAAGCTGCTGGCGCAGCTGGAGTGGACGGACGCGGACGGTGGTGCGCACTGTGTCATCACCGACGGCACATGGGAGTGGAGCAGCGATGGACCCATCCGCTTTGCCGACAACAAGGATGGCGAGGTGTACGACGCAAACCTCGCGCCCTCGTATGCAGGGAAGGCGAGGGAAACCGCGTACACTTGCGTGCCAACGGCGTCGAACAACGTCCCGGTGGAGGAGCACGAATGTCTCGACGCCGAATTGTTCACGACACCATCGGGCAAGACGGTGCTGGATTTTCACCAGAACATCGCGGGGTACGTCGCCTTCCGCGTGCGAGCCAAGGCGGGCCAGCGCGTCACGCTGCGTTTCGGCGAGATGCTGGACGAAGCCGGTGAGTTCACGCAGAAGAACATCCAGATTGTGAAGAAGGAACACGTGACGCCCTTGCAGCAGGTGGTCTTTACCTGCAGGGACGGCCTAAACGAGTACAAAACGCGCTTTGCCATCTTCGGTTTCCAGTACGTGCTGGTGGAGACGGACGCAGCGTTTGATGCGGCAGACTTTACGGCCATTGCGGTGTACTCGTCGATGGAGCGCACCGGCTGGGTGGAGACGTCGAACGAGCTTTTGAACAAATTTGTGGAGAACACGGTCTGGAGTACGAAGAATAATCATGCTGATCTGCCCACCGACTGCCCGACCCGCGAGCGCCACGGCTGGAGCGGCGACGCACAGATTTTCTGTTCGACGGCGAGCTTCTTCTTCTCCTACGCACCGATGGCGCAGAAATACGAAAACGACCTGATTGACGCGATGAACAAAGAGGGGTGCTTCACACAAATCGCCCCGTACGGTGGCGTAGACTCCTATATGAAACGGATGGACGGTTCGGCGGGTTGGTCAGACGCCGGCGTGTTCATCCCGTACGACATCTACAAGCAGTATGACGATGTGGTCATTTTGGAGAAAAACTTCCCGCAGATGGCGCGCTATGCCGAGTACAAGATTGGGACGCTCGGTAAGTTCTGCTTCCCCTCACGCCCTACGGGCATCAGCCGGAGATACCGCAAGCAGATCAGCAACTACGGGCAGTCCTACGGCGAGTGGGCTGAGCCGGCGGACGTAAAGGACTTTGCGGTTTCGGAGTTCATCTTCCCGCACCCGGAGGAGACGACGGCGTACATCGCGCTTTTGATGGACAGGATGCAGGAGATCGCCGCCATTCTGGGCCGCGCGGACGATGCCGCCCGGTATGCGGACGTCGCGGCCAGAGTACGGGAGGGATATCAGCACCTGATGACGGTACCGAAGTTCTCGCTGGATACCGACCGACAGGCGAAGCTTGTGCGCCCGCTGCATCTGAAGATGCTGAACAAACAGCAGACGGAATATGCCAAAAAGCGTCTGCTGAAGGCTCTGGACAACTACGGCTGGCGGCTCGGCACGGGCTTTCTCTCTACGCCCTTCATTCTGGACGTGCTGACGGAGATGGATGTGGAGTACGCCTACCGCCTGCTGGAAAACGAGGAACTGCCCGGCTGGCTGTGTATGCCCAAGCAGGGCGCAACGACAATCTGGGAGAACTGGGAGGGTCCCAACACGACCAAGCCCGCCTCGCTCAACCACTACTCGAAGGGCGCGGTGTGCCGCTGGGTGTTTGATACGATGTGCGGAATCCACGTGAACGGGGAGAATCACTTCGTCATCACGCCGCAGCCCGGAGGACATTTCTCTTATGCAAAAGCGTGTTATCAAAGCATTTTCGGCATGGTGGAGAGCGGCTGGGTGCGCGACGGAGAGCGCTGCGTGTTCACCGTGACTGTCCCCGCAAACTGCACGGCCACCGTCCGCCTGCCGGACGGCACTGAGCGCACGCAGGAGTGCGGCACGCAGACGTACACCGTTTGACAGGGCGAACAGTTGAAGCAGAGGAATCCGTTATGAAAAATAGGAGAAATGCACTATGCCCGGACTGATGATCTGGCTCATTATGAACGCTTTAAAAAATCAAAGCCGAACAACCTTCACTATGTTCCCCGGGATTACGAGGCTGTACGAAACCAAGGCAGGGAAAACAGTACAAAATTGCCTCTGCCGAAAAACACCGTGAAAGAGAAAACGCCTTATGGCTACTGGTATTGCAAACCCGGCGCCAACCGCAAGAAAGTGCTGTTCTATATCCATGGCGGCGGGTTTAACAGCGGCGGCGCGGAGTACTCCATCAATATGACCCGGAATTTCTGCAAAAGCGACAACTACGCCGTGTTCAACGTAGAGTACCGCCTGGCGCCCGAGCACCCGTTCCCGGCTGGGCTGGAGGACTGCATCAGTGCCTACCGGTATCTGACACAGCAGGGGGTGCGCGGAAGCGATATGGTGTTTGCCGGCGACTCAGCCGGCGGCAACTTGGTGTTCGCCCTGGCGCTGTACCTGCGGGACCACGGGTTGGAACTGCCCGCCGGGCTATGTGCCCTTTCACCGGTGGGGGCTCTGGATGACAGCTTGCCCTCCCGCAAAGAGCGGGTCGACCGAGACTGCATCATTGGCGCCGACTTCACCGAGGAAATGCAGATTACCTACATTGGTGACCACGATGTCCGTGCCCCGTATCTCTCGCCCATCTATGGGGACTTTACGGGTCTGCCGCCCATCTGGATGTGCGTGGGCACCGAGGAGGTGTTCTACGATGACGCCATCGCCCTGCAGGCGGCCGCACAAAACAAAGGAATCCCGGTAGAACTTCTGATCGGCAAGGGTATGTGCCATGTCTATCCCATGTTCCCGGACAGGCAAAGCAAGATAGCCGTTAAGCGTATGCGGAACTTCATCGAAAAGCACCTGCGGGTATCAAAATCCTGATTTTTGCGCGATTCTTCCGGTCAAAAAGATTACAAACAAGCCGCCCCTCTGGGAGTCGGCTTCCACTTGCAGAAAAACCTGCTCTGGCAATCGGCCAGAGCAGGTTTTTTTGCAAGCTGAGCCACCGGCGGGACCGGTGGTCTTGATTAGCAGATGTGATTTTGCAAATTCTCTCATGCTTTCCATAGTCTTTGCGCTCTGCTGATCCGGGAACATGGGATATTTTTTCAATCAATTTTGCTTTCATATAACTTTTTACTCGGTTCTCGCTGATGTACTCACGAAGCTGGTCGTGAGTACAATGTCGGCAGTTGAGCAAAAGCGAATAGGCTTGTTCGTCTTTGACCTGCGAAAGACGAACATAGTAGGCTTTTCGCATAGGCGTACCTCCTTTGAAAAAGCATTTTTTATATTCTACGAATGAAAAAATGTTTTTACCATTCCCAAACGGCGTAGCCGTCTGGGTCGAGCGAAATACAGTACGAAAAAAGAGGTTTTGCTTGCAAAAATTCGGTGCGACAGCATTTTTCGGGCTGCTTGCCCCGACTGAATTTGCTGGATTCGGCAAATTGGGGAGTGGGTATGTAGCGAGACCCAGACAAACCGTTTTCCGAAAACTATTTTCTTATCTGTACTCTAAATGAAAAAGCCGAATTGACCGAGTGGGTATCAATTCGGCTTTTTGATTGTGAAAAATTCGTAATTTTTTGCGAAAAACTGTTGAATTTTAGCGAGTCTTGTGTTATAATATTTAATATGGTGTATTGTATTCATAAGGAGGTCGCCAATGGTTAGCTATAAACCGCTTTTTCGATATTGTCTTGAGCATGATATTACAAAGGCACAGTGCCGCCAGAAGTGCGGCATTTCACCGAATACATGGACAAAAATCAATAAGGGCGAAGAAGTTTCTATGACTATCCTTAATAAAATCTGTGCAACATTCGGTATTTCATACGGTGATATTATCGAGTATGTTGACGAAGATAAAACGGCGGAGGGGCGTAACGATGGCTAATTTTTTTGATACCGTTATCAGTGTACTGAAACAAGATGAAAGGTTCTTTTCGGCAGAGGGTGAACTGCTCCGCAACGCTGTCTATGAAGCTGCTATGAAGATGGACAGTGCCTTGCTAAAGCTGCTCTATAACAACGAAGTTACAAGAGAACGCTTCTTCACGGATATTGAGGGTATTTCTGTTTTTGATAAGGTCGGATTCGGATGGGTCATCAATAACCGTCAATTCCTCCCAGATTCTTATACACGCTATAAGAATAAAATCGGTTTGGTAAACGGGAACGGCGACTACATTTCCACATCGAACGATGTGGAGCTTGTTTTTCCGTACAAGGATTGCGTCCTTGAGGGTGGACAAACCAAAGAAGACCAGAAGCGCAGCGAGATTTTCTATAATGAAACGCTTGCGCCCGATGAGGTTGACAGACTTCTTTATCCGAAGGTGTTTACAAACGCCAAAAGGTTCACAAAAGACGGGGTTACGTCGATTAACAACTTTAGTGATGCAGATAACCTTATAATTAAAGGAAATAATTTGCTGGCAATATCCTCTTTGCTGAAGAGGTATGAAGGGAAAATAAAATGTGTCTATATTGACCCGCCATATAATCCGACAAGCAATGCAAACACATTTTGTTACAACAATACCTTTAATCGCTCTACATGGCTTGTTTTTATGAAAACAAGATTGGAGTTGGCAAAGCGCTTTCTGACCAGTGACGGTGTACTTGTTATAGCTATTGATAAAAATGAACAGCCCCGACTTCAAATTTTAATAGAAGAATTATTCCCCGAATATGATGTTGATTGCATTACTGTGATTCACAATCCTCGTGGTACTATTGGCACAAACTTCTCTTACACTCACGAATTTGCAATTTTTGTTACCCCAAAAGGTAAAAAGACTATTTGCAATCGCACGCTCGCGGCAGATGAAATTGAATGGTCACCATTGAGAAACTGGGGAAGCGAGTCTGAAAGAACAGATGCCAAAAATTGTTTTTATCCAATTATCATTGAAAATGGGGAAATAGTTGGTTTTGGAGATGTTTCTCCAGATGATTATCACCCCAAACAGACGGAGATTGTTGATGGGAAATACTATGTGTATCCGATTGATGTAAAAGGCATTGAGCGCAAGTGGAGATACGCTCGACAAACTGTGGACAGCATCTGGAAAATGCTTCGAGCCAAAAAGACAAAGACAGGCTATGATGTTGAGTTGGGAAAAAACTTCGGTGTATATAAAACTGTCTGGACGGATTCTCGATATGACGCAAGTGTTAATGGCACACAATTATTGAAAAGCATTCTTCCAGATACGAAATTTACATATCCAAAATCAATTTGGAATGTTGTCGATTGTATAAATTCCATTGTTAAAGATGATAAAAATGCAATAATTCTTGACTTCTTTGGCGGCAGTGGAACAACGGGTCATGCCGTTATGGAAATTAACAAAGACGGTGGAAAGAGAAAATTCATCCTTGTTGAACAAATGGATTATGTTGAAACGGATACGCTGCCCCGAAATGTTGCTATTATGAAATCGATAGCTACAGACTCAAGTATTGCATATTTTGAATTGCTTAAACTTAACCAAAAGTATGTAGATAACATTCAAGCAGCGTCCACCGATGCCGAGATTGTTGCCATCTGGCAGGATATGCTAAAAACGGGCTTTATCAGCTGCAAGGTCAATCCGAAGGATATTGATTTGGGTGATGCCGACTTTACGGAACTGTCGCTTTCCGATAAGAAGCGTTTCCTCATGGAAATGCTTGATAAGAACCAGCTGTATGTGAATTACTGCGACATAGAAGACGAAACTTTCGCTATTTCGGAAGAAGACAAGGCGTTTACAAAGAGTTTTTACGGGGAGGTGTAACCGATGCCGTTTCTTTACGAACAGCTTGACACGCTGCGGGAATTCGGCAGTTACACCGAGATTCCGCCGTACATACAGGAGAATGTGAATCAGCGTTTCGAGCTGCGCCCGTATCAGATAGGTGCATTTGAAAACTTCATCACTTACTTTGAAAATGAAAAAATGTGCCGCAAACCGACGCAAACGCTGTTCCACATGGCAACTGGTTCTGGCAAGACGATGATAATGGCTGGATTGATGCTGTACCTTTACAAAAAAGGGTATCGCAACTTCTTGTTCTTTGTAAACCTGTCAAATATCGTCAACAAAACGAGAGAAAATTTCTTGAACGCTCTTTCAAGCAAATATCTGTTTGCCGATGAAATCCGCTTGAACGGTGAGCGTGTCCAGATTAAGGAAGTGAGCAACTTCCAGTATTCGGACGATGATGCAATCAATATCTGCTTTACGACAACGCAAGGGCTTCATTCAGATATGTGGACGGCAAAGGAAAACGCCCTGTCCGATGACGATTTCGCAAATAAAAAGGTCGTTTTTATCTCGGATGAAGCGCACCATCTGAATGTTGACACAAAGGCACTTGCCAAGAACAAGGACGAACAGGACAATTATAAGAGTTGGGAATATACAGTGCGCCGTATCTTTGAAATGAACAAGGATAATGTGCTGCTTGAGTTTACGGCTACCTGCGATATTCACAATCCGCAGATTCGGGCTGAATACGAAAGCAAAATCGTATATGACTATCCGCTTTCAAAATTCAGAGCAGACGGCTACTCCAAAGAAATCAAGACTCTGCGCTCCGATGTGTCAGTTATGGAACGGGCGATTCAAGCGATAATGCTGAGTCAGTACCGTTTGAAAGTGTTTCAAGACAATCGCCTGTCTGTAAAGCCTGTTGTGCTGTTCAAAGCAGCAAAAATTGCGGACAGCAATGCGTTCATGGAAGATTTTATTGACACCGTGAAAAATCTGACGGGTGATGAGCTGCGTCGTGTTTCCGAACTGACGGACAATGAAACGCTGGGTGAAGCATACGCTTATTTTGAGAAGAACGGTATCAGTTTTGAGCAGTTGGCGCAGGAATTGCGGGATGATTTTTCCGCAGAGCATTGTATTTCTGCCAACGATGACAAGGAAGCGGCGGCAAGACAGATTGCGCTAAACTCTCTGGAAGATGCAACAAATCCATATCGTGCCGTTTTTGAGGTCAAGAAGTTGGATGAGGGCTGGGATGTTCTCAATCTGTTTGATATTGTCCGCTTATATGAAACACGACAGTCAAGCGGTAAAAGAATATCTCCTGCGACAATTTCAGAAGCACAGCTAATCGGTCGTGGCGCACGCTATTGTCCGTTTCAGATTGACGATGAGCAGGAAAAATACAAGCGAAAGTACGATACTGATATTGACAATCCGCTGCGTATCTGCGAGGAACTTTATTATCATTGTCAGAATGACAGCCGTTATATCGGTGAACTTAATAATGCGCTGCGTGAAATCGGCGTTGACATTGAGAATCAGACGGTTCGTACCTATGTTTTGAAAGACACTTTTAAGGCAGATTCGTTGTACCGTGAGGGGCTTGTCTTCACGAATGACCGAGTTGAAAAAAGCAGAAATGATGTTGACGGACTGCTTCCGTCTGTCCGAGAACACATCTATGCTGTTAAGCTCTCAACGGGCAGCTCTGGCGAAGATACCGTTTTCGGAGCGGGTAATGCGCTGACGGAAAAGGCTGTTGCAACATACACCTATCGGACGGACATTCAGACGATTGCCGATATGAATTACGCAATCGTCCATAAGGCACTTTGCAAATACAGCGTGTTCAAGTTTAATACTCTGAAAAGCTATTTCCCTAATTTGAAGTCTACCAGAGAGTTTATAACTAGTCCGAACTATCTAGGGGCGATTGAGATTGAAATCACATCAAAGTACGAAACGCCTACGCCGTCCATTCTTTTCTCTGCTTGTGTAAATGTTCTGGGAAAAGTCGCTGAGTCTGTTTCTGATATTGAAATAACCTATGTCGGCACGACAGAATTTAAGCCTACACGCATCAGCGAAATGTTCAAAGACAAAAAGTGCAACTATACCATCGTGCATGACGGCGGTTTAGGCTATTCTCAGAACGATGCATCTGTTCCGAATGGGTGGAAAATTGACTTGTCAAAGGAAGATTGGTTTGCCTTTGAAGACAACTTCGGAACAAGCGAAGAAAAGGCATTTGTCGCTTATTTCAAGTCTTTTATACCCCACTTGAAAGAGAAGTACGATAAAGTGTTTCTTGTCAGAAATGAACGCCAGCTGCACATCTATTCATTTGATGGTGGTGAACGCTTTGAGCCAGACTATCTGTTATTTCTACATAAACAGAACGATGCGGGCTATGAGCAGCTGCAAGTGTTCATTGAACCAAAAGGAACACACCTCATTGCTGATGACAAGTGGAAAGAGGACTTCTTGCTTGAAATCGAGGACAAGGCAGTCACAACAAAAATCTTTGTAGATGACAACAAGTACAAAATCTGGGGTTTCCATTTCTTTAACACAGATGTCCGTATGAACGAATTTAAAAAAGATATGGAAAGGCTGTAAATAGATATAGTTGGAGGTATGATATTGTCAATATCAGTTGACAGATAAAACTCAAAGAGTAACCACATTATGCAGCCATTGTCTGAGCAGCATAGAATCTATTGCGTTTCACCATGGGTGGTAAGCCGCCATTGGCAGAGCAAATGCGGCGATTGTTCCAATAACTCATAAAGAATCTCCAGACCAGCGATTTCAGCTGCTCCACGGTCAACTGTTCCGGGTCGTAGCGGTCGTATAGTAATTCTGTCTTCATTCTGGCCCACATACTTTCGCAGCGAGCGTTGTCATGGCAGCGACCGCCTGTACTATTCATGCTTTGCCGGATACCATACCGTGTGATTGCTCTGCGGTACAAATCGCTTGTATACTGAGCACCGCGGTCGGAATGAAGGATAGTACCGCGCAAAGCCAGATAAGAAGCCATTGCGTTGTCCAATGTCTGAACGCACAACTCCGCCTTCATGTTTGTACTCATAGCAATACCCAAAACACTCAAATAGAAGCAGTTAAATATGACGGAAGTGTAGAGCTTTCCATCTTTTGCTTTAATCTCTGTAATATCCGCGCCCGAAATGCGGCAGGCGGGGATTGCAAATCCCGCCGCAGGGTGCTATACTAAAATAGCAGTGATATAAGTCACGCTTGTCACAAATGGACAGAAGGCTTGTAAGCCCGGCAATGCCGCCGGGAGTGTAGGCCTTTTTTTGCTTTTTGCGGCAGAAGGGAAAACAAAAGTAAGAGGAATGGGATTCTATGGTTCTTGAAACGATTGCGGCTGTCAATCAGGCCGTCAACACTTTTGTGTGGGGCGTCCCGGCAATGGTCTGCATCATCGGCGTAGGGTTGCTGCTCAGCGTACGGACGCGCTTTTTGCAGATTCGCAAATTTCCGTATGTCATCAAAACCACCATCGGGCGTATGTTCCGCAAAAAGGATGCCTCGGACGGTGCCATGACGCCGTTTCAGGCTGTCTGCACGGCGCTGGCGGGCACGGTGGGCACCGGCAACATTGCCGGTGTGGCGGGTGCTATCGCCATCGGCGGGCCGGGCGCGGTGTTCTGGATGTGGTGCTCGGCGCTGCTGGGCATGTGCACCAAATATGCGGAGGTCACGCTGGCCGTGCATTTCCGGGAACGCAGCGCGGCAGGCGAGTGGGTAGGCGGCCCGATGTACTACATCAAAAACGGCCTGGGCAAGCGCTGGCAGTTTCTGGCGGTGCTCTACTCGCTGTTCGGCGTGCTGACGGTTTTCGGTACCGGCAACGCCACACAGGTGAACACGATTGTGGCGGCCATTGACACCGCGCTGACAGAGTTTAACGTTGTGGGGAAGGATGCACTTTCCACCCTGAACCTTGTGGTGGGAATCATCGTTGCCATGCTGGTGGCCATGGTGCTGCTGGGCGGCATCAAGCGCATCGGCAGCGTGAGCGAAAAGCTGGTGCCCTTTATGGCGCTGTTCTACATCGTGCTGGCCGTGGGCGTCATGGTGCTGAACGTTGAGCGCCTGCCCTATGTGTTCGAGTCCATCATTGCGGGTGCGTTCAACCCGGCAGCGTTCACCGGCGGCACCATCGGCAGCCTGTTCGTCAGTATGCAGAAGGGTGTGTCCCGCGGCATTTTCTCCAACGAGGCGGGCCTTGGCACCGGTTCCATTGCCCACGCCTGCGCCGACACCAAAAAACCGGTCAAGCAGGGTATGTTCGGCATCTTTGAGGTCTTTGCGGATACCATCATCATCTGCACGCTGACCGCGATGGTCATTCTGTGCAGCGGTACGCCGGTTCACTACGGCGCGGCGGCGGGCGCAGAGCTGACAATTTCCGGCTTTACCACAACCTACGGCGGGTGGGCGTCCCTCTTTACGGCGATGGCGCTGTGCTGCTTTGCCTTCTCCACCATCATCGGCTGGGGACTGTACGGCTCGCGCTTTATTGCGTTCCTCTGCCACAGCGACAAGGTTGTGCGTCCTTTCTTTGTGGTGTACTCCTTTGTGGCAATCCTCGGCGCTACGATGGATCTGGGGCTGCTCTGGAGCATTGCCGATACCTTTAACGGCCTGATGAGTATTCCGAACCTGATTGCACTGCTGTTGCTTTCCGGCACGGTGGTGCAGCTGACCAAGGACTTTTTCGCAAAGGAGTAAAAAAATGTTTGTAGGAACATGGTGGTCCCTGATGCCACCCGTTATCGCCATTCTGCTGGCGCTGTTCACGAAGGAAGTTTATCTATCACTGTTTGCGGGCTGTGCGCTGGGTGCGCTGCTGGTGGCGGAGTTTCACCCGTGGCTGGCCTTTGATACGCTGTACAATACGATGATTGAAAGCGTGGATTTTTCCATCCTGATGTTTATGATTCTGCTGGGTATGATTGTGATGCTCATGCAGGAATCCGGCGGCACCCGCGCCTATGGCGAGTGGGCGTCCCGGAAGCTCAAGAGCAAGAGGGCCTCGCTTGTAGCTACCTCGCTGCTGGGGGCACTGATTTTTGTGGATGATTACTTCAACTGCCTGACGGTTGGCTCGGTTATGCGCCCGGTCACTGACAAGTACAAGGTTTCCCGCGCAAAGCTGGCTTATATCATTGACGCCACGGCGGCCCCGGTCTGCATCATTGCGCCGATTTCCTCCTGGGCGGCGGCGGTAAACTCCTATGTCCCGGCGGGCAGCTCGATGTCCGGCTTTGAAATGTTCATGCGCACAATTCCCTTCAACCTTTATGCGCTGCTGACGCTCTACATGGTGTTCTTCACCTCGCTGGTCGGGTTCGACTTTGGCCTGATGAAAAAGCACGAGCGCAACGCGGCCAACGGTGACCTTTTCACCTCGGGCGGGGAGGCGTTCCAGACGCAGGAGACCCATGACCCCACCGAGGGCGGCAAATATGCCAAGGGCAAGGTGGTTGACCTTATCGCACCGATGCTGGTGATGATTTTCACGGCCGTTGCAACAATGATCTGGACCGGACATCTGAACGGCGGGCAGAACCTTGTGGAGGATTTCGCCAACTGCTCCTCGTCCGAGTCGCTGGTCTTTGCCGGGCTGGTTACAGTGGGCTTTCTGCTGATTTTCTATCTGCCACGCAGGGTCATCGGTTTCAAGGACTTTATGAACTCGGTGCCGGAGGGCGGCAAGCTGATGATGCCGCCCATCCTGATTCTGGTGCTGGCATGGACGCTGAAGGGTATGACTGATGCACTGGGCATCGGTGACTTTGTGCGGCAGGCAGTCAGTCTGAACGCCGGGCTGATGCGGTTTGTACCGCTGCTGATTTTCTGCATTGCCATCTTTATCGCGTTCTCCTCCGGCACAAGCTGGGGCACCTTTGCCATCCTTGTGCCCATCGT
>ERZ1034920.793-NODE-793-length-22825-cov-17.092271_pt1 | contig 22825 bp, 16 predicted proteins | sample MGYA00520688_ERZ1034920 | MGnify/ENA primary metagenome ERZ1034920 (study PRJEB33766, sample SAMN09781785) | gut metagenome | biome: gut microbiome | host: Homo sapiens | place: Madagascar | study: EMG produced TPA metagenomics assembly of the PRJNA485056 data...
ACTTGCCCACCCCCGCACTCGGGGGTGGGGGGACCACGTCAGTGGTGGAAGGGGGAGGCCGCCGAAAGGCGGCATTTCCCTAATGCGCCACATCAGGCCCCTGCGGGGCCTCGGCTTTTTGAGGGGAGCACTGATTCAGCCTAAGAATCAGATTTCATAAGCATTTTTGTCCAATACTGCGTCATAAGCCTCCTTAAATAGCTTTGGCTATTCGCGTCGGCTTATTCCTTGTATTGAACAAAAATGCAAGAATGAAATCTGATAACGACTGAATCAGCGCGCCCCTTACGAAATGCCTGCTATCCTCCGTCGCCTAACGGCGACACCCCCGGCCGGGCTTTGAGGTGTTCGCTTAATGTGCAGGCTATGCTCACATAATAGCCCGGCTCAGAAATGTTGCTGATTTCTGCCTTCCAGAGGAAGGAGGCTTTAGCTCTCCGTTATGCAGCATTGGTGACACAAAGGATAATCCCGTAGCGCTGACTATATCATACTCATCGCCGCCAAAGGCGGCGACACCGCAACCCTCAGCGGCCCAAGACTGCTGTCAAACCTGAGAACCGACCGCCCGGCTGGCCGGTCAATCTTTAGAACCCTTTTTTCGCCTCTTGAGCGTAGCGAACACAACCTTTCTACACAACCTGCGGCGAAGCCGCGCCCCCCTTTTTTATCTGCCGCGTAGCGGCCACCACAACCCTCAGCGGCCCAAGGCCGCTGTCAAACCTGAGAACCTTCCGGCCCGGCGGGCCGGTCAATCTTAAGAACCTTTCCCCTCTGAACCCTCTGAACCTGTTCCCCCTTTGGTGCCTGCGGCACCACCTTCCCCCCGCAAGCGGTGGGACAATCATATAGGTGAAGCGACCTCTTTTATCTATTTTCCACATGGTATCCATGCAGAAAATATGCTATAATTATCGCAAGTTCAATGCAGAAGTCTGCTCGTTCCGGTTTCATTTGAAGGATAGTTTGATTAGGAGTTATGGAGCGTTGGAAGAGGAGAATGGATGCAAAATAAAAAAGGGAGGAACAGTAGAATGGCAGGAAGTCAATGGAAGAAGATTCTGGCAGTAGGTTTATGCGGCCTTATGGCGGCAGGTGTATTCGCAGGATGCGGCGGCGGAAGCGGCGGCAGTTCCAGTGGCAAGATGAAGGTGGGGATTGTACAGATCGTGCAGCACCCGGCGCTGGATGAGTCCAATAAGGGCTTTGTGGATGCGCTGAATGAAGCAGGTCTGAAGGACAAGGTGGAAATCGACCAGCAGAATGCACAGGGCGACCAGTCCAACCTGAAGGCCATTGCCAACCGTTATGTGTCCGGCAATTACAAGCTCATCGGTGCCATTTCCACACCGGCAGCCCAGGCCATGGCCAATGCGACTGATAAGATTCCGATTATCTGCACCGCTATTTCCGATTTCGAAAATGCAAAGCTTATGAAGTCGGAGAAGGCACCGGACAGCAATGTGACCGGTACCAATGACCGGGGGCCTGTGGATAAGCAGGTGAAGCTGATTAAGGAAATCCAGCCGAATGTCAAGAAAATCGGGATTATTTACAATTCCAGTGAAATCAATTCTGTGGTGCAGGCAAAGCATTTGAAGGAAAACTGCCAGCCCCTGGGCATTGATGTGGTGGAACTGACGGTGAATTCCGTGAATGATGTGCAGCAGGTGGCGGAAGGCTTCCTGGGCGGTAAGGTAGATGCTATTTATGTACCTACCGATAACATTATCGCGTCTTCCATTCCTACTCTTATGGCTGTTGCCAACAGGGAGAAGATCCCCGTATACGGCGCAGAAGTGGGCCATGTAAAGAACGGCGTGCTGGCTTCCGAGTCCATCAGCTTCTATGATATCGGACACCGGGCAGGCCAGATGGCTGCGGAAATCCTGAAGGGAAATAAGACGGTAAAAGATTTCCCTGTGGAAGGGGCAGACAAGACGAAGCTTTACATCAATAAGAGTGAAATGGAAACACTGGGCATCCAGATTCCGAAGGAAGTTCTTGACCGGGCAGAAATGATCTGACGTTATATGTGAAACGACAAAGAGTAACTTCCGTTTTAACCGGAGGTTACTCTTTATCTATGGTTTTGAAATTTTAGGGAAAGGGTTTGTGTCGTGGCTTCAAAACTGAAACAGCTTTGGTGGTTAATGCTTATTTTCGCGGTGTGCAATATTGCAATGGCCGTTATCTTGTACCAGTCTTCTTCACCGGAACCGGTGAATGAGAATGTGATTCCCATTGCCTCGAAGGATGTGTATTCCATCGGCATCCTGCAGTCCGATGACCTGGCTGAGCAGAATAAGATGACCGAAGGCGTACTGGCAGCCCTGGAAGCAGAAGGCTACAGCAAAGGCAGCAGAGCCAAAATCGACATCGTGCAGGCTAAGGGCAATGACAAGAAGCTGGAGGCGTCGGCCAAGAAGTTTGCCCGTGACAGGAAGGATCTCATCATTGCCATCGGCACTGATTCCGCCAAAGCAGCTGCGAAGGTGACGAAAAACATTCCCGTAGTCGGGGTAGGGGTCATGAATTTCAAAAAGGATAAGGATTTTGAAGGACACCATAACTTCACCGGCATTATGGATACGCCGGCCATTCTTTCTCAGATCCGCATGGCCGGCCGATGCATGTCCCTGGAAAAGCTGGGCATCCTTTACAACCCCGGCGACGCCGCTGCATCGCTGCAGGTGGAAATCCTGAGGGATGTGGCAGCCCGGAAGGGCATCCACCTTTATGAGGTGGCTTACCAGCCCGATAAGATGGCAGCACCCCAGATTCAGAAACTGGTGGGCTATATTACCGCCCTTTATGTACCGGAAGACACGGAACTTCTTTCCCATTTTGATGAAATCGTGAAGATTATGACCGATGCAGGCATTCCCATTATCGGCGAGCAGGCGGAAATGGTACGGCGGGGCGCTGTCATTTCCGTTTCCCCCAGCTACTACCGCATGGGTTTTGCCGGCGGACGCATCGCAGCAAAGCTGCTGAAAGGGGATATGATTCCTGAGAACATTCCCATCATGCGTCAGCAGGATCCGGATATCGTCATCAATATGAAACAGGTGAACCGTCTGAACATTCCGCTGCCCGGCGACCTGTGGCAGCGTTCCAGAAAGCTGTACCTCTATGATGGACAGCCCGCAAGACCCTGATTGTTTTATTTCTATAAAGGAAGGAAATCAAATGGCAGATTTAGCAGTTTCCACCGTGGCCCAGGGACTCATGTGGTCCATTCTGGCCATCGGTGTATTTCTATCATTCCGTGTACTGGATGTACCGGATATGACCTGTGAAGGCAGCTTCCCCCTGGGCGGCGCCATTGCAGCATCCCTCATCGCTTCCGGCACCTCTCCCTGGGCAGCCATTGCAGCCGGTGCGGCAGGCGGCCTCATTGCAGGCACCGTCACCGGCATCCTGTATACCAAATTGAAGATTCCCGCCATCCTGGCCGGTATCCTCACCATGATTGCCCTTTATTCCATCAACCTTCATATTATGGGAAAGGCAAATATTTCCCTTCTCCGGGTGGACACCGTATTTTCCACCACAGCCAGCCTGCTCCATGTGAGCCAGTCCACCGCTGCATTCATCGTACCGGCAGTGCTCATGATTATTATTTCCGCCCTCATTTACTGGTTCTTCGGCACGGAGCTGGGCATGTGCATCCGTGCCACCGGCTACAACCCCCAGATGGTCCGTGCCCAGGGCGTGAACACTGACACCATGATTATCATGGGCCTCTTTATTTCCAATGCCCTCATCGGCCTCTGCGGCGCCGTAGTGGCACAGAATAACGGCTTTGCGGACGTAGGCATGGGCATCGGCACCATCGTCATCGGCCTTGCTTCCGTCATTATCGGCGAAGTCATTCTGGGCGTAGACAGCTTCTCCGGCTCCCTCCTGGCGGTGGTGGTAGGCTCCATTATCTACCGCGTGGTCATTGCGGTGGTGCTCTACTTGGGCATGCCGCCGAACGACCTGAAACTCTTCACCGCCATCCTTGTCATGCTTGCCCTGGCTGCACCTATGATTAAAGGCAAAGTCAATATCGGAAAGGTGGGCTGATCATGCTTAAAGTTACAGACATCAGCAAAACATTCTTCAAAGGAACCACCAATGAAAAGAAAGCCCTGAGCCATCTCTCCCTCACCCTGAACGACGGCGACTTCTGCACCGTCATTGGAAGCAACGGCGCAGGTAAGAGTACCCTCCTGAACTCCATCGCCGGTGCCTACATCCCCGACAGCGGCACCATTGAAATCAACGGCCACGACGTGACCAAGGTGAGCGAATATAAAAGAGCCAAGTACATCGGCCGCGTCTTCCAGGACCCCCTGAAAGGCACCGCCGCCGGCATGCAGGTGGAAGAAAACCTTATCATCGCTTCCCGAAGAGGGGAGAGCCGCCGCCTCCGCTGGGCCTTTTCCTCCGGCGACCACGAACGGTTCAGAGACATGGTAGCCCGTCTGGGCCTTGGACTGGAAGACCGCCTCTCCACCAGAATCGGCCTCCTCTCCGGCGGCCAGCGCCAGGCACTGACCCTTCTCATGGCCACCCTGAAAAAGCCGGACATCCTTCTTCTGGATGAACCTACGGCCGCCCTGGACCCGAAGACTGCCGGCAAAGTGCTGAAGATTACCGATGAAATCGTGCACGAACAGCACCTCACCACCCTCATGATTACCCACAACATGAGAGACGCCCTGAAATACGGCAACCGCCTCATCATGATGAACAGCGGCACCATCATTGCCGACTACAGCCCTGAAGAAAAGCAGAAACTTACCATCGACGACCTGCTGAAGAAATTCGAGGAAACCTCCGGCGCCATGAGTGACCGGGTTCTTCTGGGGTAAGAATTTCCTTGCAATCCAAGGTCTGTTCATGTATAATTACACGTGGTTGAACTGTACCCCAGTTTATCGCAACTCCGGCGTAGACCTGGATACAGCAATTTATATTTTTATAGGAGGCTATTATGTTAACAGCTGAAGCAAAGAAAGAAATCATTGAAACCTACGCAGTCCATGAAGGCGACACCGGATCTCCGGAAGTTCAGATTGCCATCCTCTCCAAGAGAATCGCTCTCCTCACCGAACACCTGAAATCCCACAAGAAAGACCATCATTCCCGCCGCGGCCTGCTGAAAATGGTTGGCCAGCGCAGAAATATGCTGGACTACCTCCGTCGCAAAGACATCGAACGCTACAGAGCTCTCGGTGCAAAACTGGGCCTGCGCCTGAAATAAGATTTCTAAAAAAAGACTGCCGAAGGGCAGCCTTTTTTAGTGGATAATGAATTGGCAGAGCAGGGAATTGAAAAGGAATAACAGGCAGAGGCCATCTTTCCCGCCTTAGACGTTATCCTTCCCGCCTCCCACAGTCATCCTGAGCAGCGCGAAGGATCTCGGTGCGCGGCATATTTGAGATATCCGGTTATAAATACCGGTCGGCGGAAAGATTGACATATAACGCAGGTTCTTTTTCAAGGGTAAGGGACTGCAGTATTACGACAGGAAGCAAATGAGAAAACCTTCCCTCCACCTGCATGTCATGTCTTCTGCTTTCAACGATGTGCATACCAAGATTCTTTGCCTGCAGCGCCGGATGATAGCAGGCTTTTCGTAGAAAAGCCGAGGCCCTTGAGGGGGTTGACTCATTTTCCATAGTAGAATCAGCTGGTTCATCACCCTAATAAAAAATCCCCGTCCTCCGGGGATTTTTTCTATTCAGACTTCCTTCATCGATTCAAGACAACACGAAAAGCCCGAAAGAGCTAGGCCCGGCGGATAGAAGACAGATGCGCCAATCTTCCACCGCTCCATCATGACGATGGACTCTTTCAGGCTATTCGCTTAGACCTCGGAATGAACCAAGGCGCCTAATCAGGAAAATGCAAGAAAAACTCATAACGCATCGAACGGACCGAAGCCCGGAGCTCTTATGGTTTCATCCATGCGAGATGGCTTGCAGCCGGACCAGGAACCGGGTATTTTTTCGTGGCCACTCCCCGGACCTTGCCCAAGCTCTCATCTATGTCTATTATATAAGAGAAAATCGAAAATGGGAATAGAGCAAAATAGAACTAACGTTGCCAATTTTGCAATTACGCTTGTAAAAATGTATTAGACTTATGATAGATAATAGCCTTTAGACCGTATGAAAAAAGAGAGTCTGATTTCCATATGAATGCAGAATGGAGTTTAAAAAAGGCGATTAGGATTTATTTACCATATCACAGAAACGAATGCCTGGAATATAGGTATTATCAAATATGATTGGATATGGAATTTGGGGTTCTGAGAAAGCAGCCGGTACCCGGCATATCCATCAGGAAATATTTTACCCCAATATGTACCCCTTTCAGTCTCACGTAAAAGAAATTTTATATCAAAGGCAAGCAGGGGAGGGACCGGCGGCGGTACTCCTGCTTTTTCGTATCTGCCGGCCATGATGGACTTTTTCATCTGATGTGAAACATTCCTATTCACTTTATAATAGGTATCCTGTATAATAAGAAAATACGTGAAAAAGGATTTATTGATTACAGGAGGAAAAGGAATGTTCAAGACATTTCAGATGGATCTGGCCGGTCGTCCGCTTATTATTGAGACCGGCAAAATGGCGAAACAGGCGAATGGTGCCGTACTGGTAAGATACGGTGATACGGTGGTGCTGGTGGCTACCACTGCCAGCAAGGAACCGCGGGAGGGAACCGATTTCTTCCCATTGACCGTTGATTATGAAGAAAAGATGTATGCCGTAGGCAAGATGCCTGGGGGATTCCTGCGCCGTGAAGGCCGTCCGGGGAATTCCGCCATTCTGAATGCCCGTCTGATTGATCGTCCTATCCGTCCGCTTTTTGATAAACGCTGCCGCAATGATGTGCATGTGGTGGCTACGGTGCTGTCTGTGGACTACGACAATGCGCCGGAGCTGTGCGGTATGCTGGGGGCTTCCGCCTCCATCGGTATTTCCGATATTCCCTGGGACGGCCCTATTGCAGGCGTCCGTATCGGCAGGGTAGATGGAAAGTATGTGGTGAACCCCACCCAGGAACAGCTGGCTCAGTCTTCCATGAACATTACGGTTGCCGGTTCCGAAGAAGCTATCATGATGGTAGAAGGCGGTGCCAACGAGGCTCCGGAGGAAGAAGTGCTGGATGCCATCATGTTCGGCCATGAAACAATTAAGGAACTGTGCCGTTTCCAGAAAAAGATTATCGAAGAAGTGGGCAAACCGAAGCGCACTCTGGTATTCCCGGAAGTTCCGAAGGAAATCGACGACGCTGTGGCTGCTTTTGCCACTGAAGACCTGAAGAAGGCTATTTTCGATGCCGACAAGCTGAGAAGAGATGGAAATATTGATGCTGTAAAGAAGGCTGCTAAAGAACATTTCGCCGAAATCTATCCGGAAAACGGAGCCGATGTGGCTGAAAGCCTGGATCATCTCACCAAGCAGATCGTGCGGGATTCCATTTCCAATGAAGGCATCCGTCCGGACGGCAGAAAGCTGACGGAAATCCGCCCCATCACCTGCGAAGTGGGACTGCTCCCCAGAGTTCATGGCAGCGCCCTCTTTACCCGCGGCCAGACCCAGGCTCTTTCCGTAACCACCCTGGCTCCCATGTCTGAAACCCAGATTATCGACGACCTTACTCCCATTACGGAAAAACGGTATATCCATCAGTACAATTTCCCCTCCTACTGCGTAGGCGAAACCAAGGGTTCCCGCGGTCCGGGACGCCGTGAAATCGGTCATGGCGCTCTGGCTGAAAGGGCTCTTCGTCCGGTGATTCCGTCGGTGGAAGAGTTCCCTTATGCTATCCGTGTAGTTTCTGAAATTCTGGAATCCAACGGTTCCTCTTCCCAGGCTTCCGTATGCGGCAGCACCATGTCCCTCATGAATGCCGGCGTACCTATCAAGGCTCCGGTAGCAGGCATTGCCATGGGCCTCATCGAAAACGGCGGCAAGTTCAGCATTCTCTCCGATATCCAGGGCATGGAAGATGCGCTGGGCGACATGGACTTCAAGGTAGCCGGCACCGCGAAAGGGGTCACTGCTATCCAGATGGATATCAAAGTTCACGGTCTGTCCCGGGACATTCTGCTGGCAGCCCTGAAGCAGGCTCACGAAGGCCGTCTCTTCATCCTTGGCAAGATTGCGGAATGCATCGACAAGCCGGCAGATCATCTCTCCCCCTATGCACCGAAGATTATTGCCATCACCATTCCGGTGGAAAAAATCCGCGACGTTATCGGTGCCGGCGGCAAGACCATCAACAAGATCCAGGATGAAACGGGAGCCAAGCTGGATGTGGAAGAAGACGGACATGTGTATATTTCCTCCACCGACGAAGCGGCTGCCCAGCAGGCCAAGAAGATGGTGGAAGGCCTTACCCATGAAGTGAAGGCAGGCGAAACCTATCTGGGCCGTGTCACCCGCCTCATGAAGTTCGGCGCATTCGTAGAAATCCTGCCGGGCAAGGAAGGTCTGGTCCATGTGTCCCAGCTGGCTCTCCAGCGGGTGGAAAAGCCGGAAGACATTGTCCATGTGGGCGATGAAATCATGGTAAAGGTCACTGAAATCGATGATAAGGGTCGCATCAACCTGTCCCGCAAGGCTCTCCTTCTGGAAAAGAAGAACAAATGAGAAGCCGGGGATTTGAAGTCGTTTCTGCCTGGGAGAAGGAAGGCATCCGCCTTCCTGTAAGGAAAACCGCCTCCAGTGCAGGCTACGACATAGAAAGCGGAAGGGATATGGATATCCTGCCGGGTAAAGTCACCCTCATTCCCACCGGCCTCAAGGCCTACATGGGAGAGGATGAGTACCTGGCCATCTACATCCGTTCCAGCATGGCCATCAAGCATGGTCTCATACTGATTAACAGCACCGGCATTATCGACTCCGACTACTATAATAATGAGGACAATGAAGGCCACATTATGGTGGCGGTGTATAATACCACTTCCCAGCCCTTCCATATTTCCAAGGGCGACCGGGTAGCCCAGGGTATTTTCATGAAATACCTGAAGGCTGACGGTGATGAAGCCAAAGGCCTTCGGACCGGCGGCGTGGGAAGCACAGGGAAATAAATATCTGTATCATTCCAGCGGCGGATACCATCCGCCGCTTTTCCCATAAGGGAGGTACTTATGAGCGTTGAAAAAGAAAAAATGGTGAGCCGCGAGGAAATTTATGACGGGCAGATTGTCCATCTTTTCAAAGACCAGGTGGAACTGGCCGGAAAGAAAACCATAAGGGAAGTGATTCTTCACTGCGGCGCCGCTGCCATCATTCCTGTAACCGATGATGGAAAGGTGCTCTTTGTCAAGCAGTACCGCTACCCGGTGGGTGAGGCTCTCCTTGAAATCCCGGCAGGGAAGATGGACCCGGGAGAAACGCCGGATGAATGTGCTGCCAGGGAGCTGGAGGAAGAGACCGGATATCGGGGCAGCCTGAAAAAGCTGGGTTACGTGTACACCACACCGGGCTTCTGCAATGAAACTATTCACCTCTATCTGGCCACCGGCCTTGTCCACACGGCCCAGCACCTGGATGAAGGGGAATTTCTGGATGTTCTTCCCATTCCTCTGGAAAAGGTATGGGATATGATCCGGAAAGGGGAAATCTACGACGCTAAAACACTTTCCGCTTTTGCCATTGCAAGGGATGCACTGAAATAAGGAATGCCCCCGCTGTTTACGCAGCGGGGGGTTGATTTTTGGGGGCAGCAGGGTGACAGCAAGGTAAGCGCGCAGCGTAAGACTCCTTTTTTAGAAAGGAGCGGGGCGGAGCCCTGAGGATAGGTCCGAAAATTCTGCTCTGACTGCCAATCGCCAGCCTTCCTGCCGACTGGGAATTATCACCGGTTGTCTCATATGCTCCATGTACTGCGCGCATTCTGCATAGAATGCGCGAGTCGACCAAAGTTGGCCCTGCGTAGAACCGCAATAGAGCAATATTATCATTCTTACCCTCGTACACCCTATGGCCCCTCAAGGGGCAACGAGAATTAAGAAGGGCTTTTCTTTTGGCTGGTCGACCATCCTTCGCTGCCGCTCGGATGACAGTGTCCGGCGGGAAGGAGCTGCCCGATAGGGCTGAGGAACACCGAATATATGCAAGAATACGTATGCCCCAAATCAGGCCCCTGCGGGGCCTCGGCCTTTCTTTGAAAGGCCTGCTGTCATCCGTCGCCTACGGCGTGCACAGCGAACATGATTTGAAGGAGCGACAGCGACGCGCAAATCATAGTGAGTCGTTTCTCCACGGGAAAGCATGTCACTGGATTCCCAGGTCGCTATGCTCCCTTACGAATCCAGTTCCTTTGCCACCCTTTAGGGGCCACCTTCTTCCAATGGAAGAAGGCTTAAAACTGTGGCGGAGCCGCCACCTTCCCCTTAAGCGTCAGCGAACACAACCCTTCTACACAACCCGCCGCCGTCAGGCGGCCCCAACCCTTGGGACCAAAGGCCCGTCCACCTTCCTCTCTGACTCCTTTGAAACTTCTGAACCCTCTGAACCTATGCATTCATGCCTTCCTTTTAACAATGACTCCTAAGAATCTCCCTGTCTCACATCCCATGTATTTCTAATTTCCTGTTATAATATACACAAGGAAAATCTTTTTTTCATGAAGGAGGAGCTTTATGAGGAAAATTGCTTTTTACGGGAAAGGCGGTATCGGGAAGTCCACCACCGCTTCTAATGTGTCCGCTGCTTTAAGTCTCATGGGAAAGCGGGTGTGCCAGATCGGCTGTGATCCGAAGAATGATTCTACGAGACTGCTTCTGGGACATATCTGCAAGTCCACGGTGCTGGATATGCTGCGGACGAAGGATGCAGGAGATATCAAAAGGGAGGATATCATTCATACCGGATTTCACGGCATAACCTGTGTGGAGGCAGGGGGACCGGAGCCGGGTGTGGGCTGTGCGGGCCGGGGGATTATTGTGGCTCTGGAGCTTTTGGACCGGATGAAGGCACTGCCGGAAAGCGATGTGGTTCTCTATGATGTGCTGGGGGATGTGGTATGCGGCGGCTTTGCCATGCCTATCCGTGAAGGGTACGCGGAGGAAATTTATATCGTTTCTTCCGGTGAACTTATGTCCCTTTATGCGGCCAATAATATTGCCAAAGGCATTGCCCGGTTTGCATCCAGAGGGAAGGTGCGGCTGGCAGGGATCATTGGAAACAGTCGGAATGTGCCGGGGGAGAAGGAGCTGCTCACCGAATTTGCAGGAAGGCTCAACACTCATCTGGCAGCCTTTATTCCCCGGGACAGGACGGTGAATCTGGCGGAAAATCACCGGCAGACAGTGCTGCAGTATGCGCCTGATTCTCACCAGGCAGAGGTGTACAGGAAGCTGGCGGAGACTATTCTCACCAATGAGGCGGAGTCCATTCCTACTCCCATAAGTTTTGATGAACTGGAAAATCTGGTGGCACAGTATGGCACTGAAAACTAAATGGCTTCTTTCGGCGGCCTGCCCAGCCAGCTGCACCATGACCGGCGTATGGCGGGCGGTAGCTTATGATGAGGGCTGTGTGGTCATATTTCATGGTCCTGCAGGCTGCGTCCATGTGGCGTCTACCATGGATTTGGGAAATCATTACCGCATTGCCGCCGACGGCTGTCCGGAAAGGGGCGACCCGGTACCTTTAATTTCCTCAAACCTTCGGGAAAAGGACAGTATTTTCGGCGGCATCGCAAGGCTTCATGAATGCATCGATTATGCGGTGAAAGCGTACCATCCGGAGTGCCTTGTGATAGCTTCTTCCTGTGTGGCCGGCGTCATCGGTGACGATGTGGATGAAGAGGCCCGGGAGGCGGAGGAAACCTATGGCATTCCGGTGCTGTCCATGGCTTTTTCCGGTTTCCTTGGCGGTGAATATTCCGACGGCTATTATAAAACCATGGACGCCGTCATCTGTCGTTTTTTCAGGAAACAGGAGCACAAAAAGGGAAGCGTCCTTCTTCTAGGGGACCAGATGGGACCGGAGGGGCAGTACGCCCGGGAAGTGAAACGGCTTCTTTCCTTCTTCGGCCTTAGAGTGGATTTCCAGTTTCCCGGGTACGTTCCTGTTTCCCAGTGGAGCCATGTGACGGAAGCTTCCCTTTCTGTCCTTCTGGGCACGGCAGGACAGCCGGAGGGGATGGAAGAAAGGGCACGGCAGCTGGAAATGGATTACGGTATTTCCTTCCTGGGCCCTGTATATCCCCTGGGACTGGAAGGCACATGGCAGTGGATAGAACGGCTGGCTGATTTCCTTGGCGAAAAGGAAAAAGGAGAGGCCATTATCAGGGAAGAAAAGGAAAGGGTAAAGCAGCAGGTGGCCTCTTTCCTGCCGGTGACGGAGGGGAAAAAAGCATTCATAGCCATCGGCCGGGGACGGCGCTGGTACCGTCCATCCGGCACCATCCGCTCCCTCAGGAGTCTTTATATAAAGCCTGCAGGGGTGATGCTTTTCTCCAACCTCACGGAGGAAGATGCAGAGGCGGACAGGAAGGAAATTTCATTGCTGGGAGATATTCCTGTTTACAGCGAAGAAGAGGGGCAGAAAGCCATGGAAGAGGCGGATATCCTTCTTACAACCAATGAAATCTACGGTGCTTCCGTCCGGCAGCTCTTTATCCCCATGGTGCCTCTGGCCGGCACGGAGGGGGAATTGGCCCTTCTTACCTCCATTTACCGCCTGCTGTGCCGAAAGGGAAGGAAGGGAGGCATGACCTATGTCAAAGTGTGAATTCGAATCATCCTGTCACCATAACGACACCTGCGGCCTCACCGGCTCTGCCGCCTTCTTCGCCTCTATTCCGGGAAGCTTTGTCCTCATTAACGGTCCTCTGTGGTGCTATTTCTATGCCATGAAATATGTGGACGACGAAAACAGCCGGGCTGCCCGGTGTATCATCTCAACCGGTACGTCGCCGTCATCCATGGTGTACGGCACGGAGAAGGATATCCTTCGGGGACTTTCCCGCATCCGGGATGCGGGGCAGGCTGAGCGGGTCTTCATTGAAAACAACTGCAGCGCCGGCCTCATCGGCGACGATGTGAAGGGTATTGCAGAATCCTTCGGCGGGCCCTGGCCGGTGTATACCTTGGACAGTGGCGGACTGAAGGGCCGCTTTGAAGAAGGCTTCGCCCGGGCCTTTCTCCGGGTGGTGGAGGAGATGAAGGAAGAAAAGACCATTCCCGCCTCCGTCAATGTGCTGGGCCTATCCGACGTGTACCTGAAGGGAAGGGAGGACGGAGAAGAAATCCGGCGCATCCTCCATGGCTGCGGTATCCATGTCATTTCCACGCCGGGCTGCGGCAGCAGCTGGGATGAAATCATGAAGGCTCCCTCTGCCGCCTTCAATCTGGTGGTGCGGGACGAACTTGGCCTTCCGGCGGCCAGGGAAATGGAAAAGCGCTTCCATATTCCCTATGTTTCCCTGGGCCTCCCTTACGGCTTTGAGGGAAGCAGGAAATGGATAGAAAAGGTGCTTCAGATCCTGTCCTTTGGAAATGGTGATTCCTTTCTCAAGAGAGAAATGGAAAGGGCAGGGGACATCCTTCGGAAGGGAAACTGCCTGGAATCTCTCTGGGGCTCCCTGTGGTTCGATGAAGTGCTGGTGGCAGCGCCGCCTTCAGAAGCACTGGGAATAGCAGAAGCCCTTCGAAGCGAATGGATAGATACCGCCAGACTGACCATCCACCTCCTTTCACCTGCGGACAGAACCTGCCAGGCAGCAGACGTTATCCGTCTGGTCACCGCAGACGATGAGGATATCCGGCGGGACTACGAAAACTGGAAGGATGGCCTTGTCCTTTCAAGCAGTCATGAAACCACAAGGCTGGAAAGACTGAAGAAACCCTTCGTCTCCTGTCACATTGCCCGGCCCTCCTACGATGAAGGATTCTTTTCGGACCTTCCCCTCTCGGGTTTTCGGGGCGCCGCTCTGCTTTATGAAAAAGTATGGAACGCACGGCTTTTGCAGATAGGCCGCGAGAAAGTCCTGAAATAGGAAATGAATCAAAGCACTGATAACCGAAAAATACGGCTTCATCAGTGCTTTTTTAATATTGAAAGATTGAATGCTATTAATGAATCAGAAATTTATTAAATTAATCAGAAGAATTGGCTTTAAAAATATAATAAAAATAGTATAATATATAAAGCAAATTAATAAATATCATAGAAATTATGAAAGAGAATGGAGATGGATGTATAGTGGGCTGATGAGCTGGTGAGCTGGTCGGAGTTACTATCGGCATGTTCCGGGATTCTTCGTCTGCGGCTCAGAAGGACGATGGGGCGGGAAGGTAAGCACGTAACGTCCGCCGCGGAGCGGCTTATAAAACTCATCGCCCGCAGGGCGATACCTTCCCTTTGAACCCTTTGAACCCTGTGAACCTTCTGAACCCTTTGCACCAAAGCTGCAGAGTGGCTCAAATGGCGCCAGTTCCTTCCTGAGGAAGGAGGCTGAAAACAACGTCAGCAGGGGCATTCAGCACTATTCCCAAAGAAAGAGGTATGTATGGACGACATTAAGATTATCTATATGACGAACCATGACAGACGATATGCTGCCATTAAGAAGGCCTGCGACGGACTGCAGGAGGAAGGAAGAATTTCAGACCTCTGCATCCCCGTTTTTCTGGAGCGGACCAGTGACTGGAACCGTTCCTGGGAAAGGAAGATGAAGGGCGCCTCCCTGGTAATGATCCACCTTATGAAGAACGGCCTCAAGTCCCGTTTCTGGAGGGACTGCCGGAGCTTTCTGGAAAAATCAGGGATTCCTTACTTTGTAGATGCAGTGGATGGAAATACGGCGGAACACAGCGGGGCCCTTACCGATGACATGATGAAGAAGTTCCGGGAATACTGCCTCTATGGCGGTATGGAAAATTTCAGAAATCTCTGGCTCTACGCTTCTTCCCTCTTTGACAAGTCCCTGCCGGAGCCGCCGGCACCGCAGAGCTATACCTGGGCCGGTATTTATGACAGGGACAGGGAAGACGGATTCACCACAGACCGGGACGCATTCCTTCAAAAGTTTTCATCCGATGACAAGCCGGTAATCGGTCTTCTGTTTTACCGGGAGGAATGGATCTGGGGCGACCTGTCTTACCAGAATGCCTTCATAGATGAAGCGGAGAAACAGGGGTACCATGTACTTCCTGTATTTGCCAACGGTTCTCCCGATACAAGCCTGGGCATGCCCACCCTGTCCGATGTGATTTCCACCTATTTCATGAAGGACGGGAAGGCGGTTATTGATTCCCTGGTAAGTACCATGAAATTTTCCCTTACCGGCAGCGGGAAAGCCAGCCTTGAAACGCTGAAAAAACTGAATGTCCCCATCCTGACCGCCTATACGCTTCTGGTATCGGAGAAGGAATGGCGGGAAAACGGAGAGGGGCTTAATGCCATCGAAATGTCTATTGCCGCTGCCATGCCGGAGCTGGACGGCGTCATCCATGGCGTGCCTGTTGCAGGCAGAGTAAAGAAGGACGACGGCAGCGTGGAATTTAAACCCATTCCCGAACGGATTTCCCGGATGGTGGGAAAGGCCGGTAAATGGGGGCGGCTCCATAAAATGAAGAATGAGAATAAAAAAGTAGCTCTCATTTTCCATAATTATCCTGCTAAAAATTCCAATATCGGCAGCGCTTCCGGCCTGGATACCATGGAAAGTGCCATCCGTCTCATGAACCGCATGAAGGATGAGGGCTATACCATTGATTTCGTTCCTGAGACCACGGAAAAGTTCATCGAACTCATGACCTCCCATGCCACCAATGATATTTCCATGATGACTGAAAAGCAGGCGGAGGAATGCCAGAAGCTGTCAGCTAAAGAGTATGTAGATTTCTTCAATACCCTGGGAGACAATGCACAGAAGAAGATGGAAGAGGAATGGGGAAAGGCGCCGGGGGATGTGATGATTTCCGAAAAAGGAAATATTCTGATTCCCGGCACCATGGATGGCAATATGTTCCTTACGGTGCAGCCGTCCCGTCAGTACGGCATGGACCCGTCCAAGGCGTACCATGACCCCTACATCGCTCCTACCCACCAGTACCTGGCCTTCTACTACTGGCTCAGGAATGTATGGAAGGCGGATGCGGTGATTCATATGGGTACCCACGGGAACCTGGAATGGCTGCCGGGCAAGAGCGTGGGACTGGATGAGGAAAGCTATCCGGATATTGCCCTGGGAGACCTTCCCAACGTATATCCCTACCATATGACCATTACCGGCGAAGGTATGATTGCCAAGAGGCGGGCTGCCGGCTGTCTCATCGGCTATATGCCGGCCCCTGTTTCCGATGCCGGTGCCTATGATGAAATTTCTGAACTGGAAAAGACGATGGATGAATATGCCCATATGAAGGAAACGGGAAACGGCGCGGAGGATATGGAAAAGCCTATCCTGGAACTGGTGAAGAAGGCAAAACTGGATCAGGATATTCCCTATGAAGAAGGAAAGGACTTCGATGAATATGCGGCAAGTCTCCATAATTACATTGAAGAGCTGAAGGACAGCGAAGTCCATGTGGGGCTTCATATCCTGGGCCAGCCATTGGAAGGGGATCTTCTGACCGACGGCATTCTGCAGCTGCTCCGTCTTTCCAATGATAATGTGCCTTCCATTTATGATTTGTGGGCTGAGAAATACCACACTACCCTGGACACCATCCAGAGCCGGTCTTCCGAGCTGGACGAAGATATGAAGTGTACCTACGGCGAGCTCATGACCCGTATCCGCCAAGAAACGAGGACGGTGATCCGCACCCTGCAGGACGGCGGATTTACGGAGGAAGCGGTCCATCAGGCGATGGCCCTTCCGGAAGCGGAAGGAGAAGAACAGTGGAAGGAAAAGCTGGAAAAACTGCTCCATTTCGTAACAGAGGAAATCGAGCCCCGCATCGAAAGAACGACAGCGGAAATGGACCATACCCTGGATGCCTTAGACGGCAGGTATGTGGAACCGGGGCCGTCGGGCTCCCCCAATGCCGGCGGCGTCAGCCTCCTTCCTTCAGGACGCAATTTCTACGGTGTGGATCCCAGAACCCTGCCGTCGCCCACCGGCTGGCAGCTGGGGGTGAAACTGGGGGATCGGATGATTGAAAAATTCATTGCAGACCAGGGGAAGTATCCGGAAAATATCGGCATGGTTCTCTGGTCCGGCCCCAATATGCGTTCCTCCGGCCAGGATATTGCGGAATTTCTCTATATGCTGGGCGTCCGTCCTGTATGGCAGAAGGGGAGCCTCAAGGTTTCCGGACTGGAAGCCATTCCCCTCTCCGAACTGAAGAGGCCCAGAATCGATGTGACCGGCCGTATCAGTGGCCTTTTCCGGGACACCCTGCCCCAGCTGGCAGAGCTCATGGATAAGGCGGTGCTTCTGGCCGCTTCCCTGGATGAGTCCGATGAGGACAATTTCGTAAGAAAACATGTAAAAGAAGATACGAAGCTCATGGAAGACGAGGGCGTGGATGCCGATGACGCCTGGAGAAACGCAGCGTTCCGCATTTTCGGCGATGCGCCCGGTACCTACGGCGCCGGCGTAAATACGGTGCTTGACTCCAAAAACTGGCAGACCGAGGACGACCTGGCCAATGTGTATGTCCGCTGGGGCGGCCATGTTTTCGGCGGCGGAAACAGGGGTGTTTTCAAGCCGGAACTTTTCAAGAAAAGGCTGGCTTCCCTGGATCTCACCGTAAAGAATGAAGAAAATCACGAAAGCAATATTTTAAGTTCCGATGACTACAACGCTTTCCATGGCGGTATGATTGCCGCCGTAAAGAGTCTGGGCGGAAAGACTCCGGAGTCCTATGTAGGGGACAGCACCAACCGTTCCGCCGTAGGCGTAAAGACGGTGCAGGAAGAAATGAAACGGGTCTTCCGCAGTGAATCCATGAACCCGAAATTCATTGAAGGCCTCATGAAGCACGGCTACAAGGGAGCCACTGACCTGGCAAACCGCCTGTCCATCAGCTTCCAGTGGGATGCCACCAGCGGCGTCATGGACGACTGGATGTATGAACAGTATGCCAAAAAGTATGCCCTTGATCCCAAGATGCAGCAGTGGATGAAGAAAGTGAATCCCTGGGCCCTCCAGAATATGGCTGAAACCCTTCTGGAAGCGGATCAGCGCAAGATGTGGAATGCAGGGGATGAAATGAAGCAGGAACTGCAGGAGCTCTACTTGTCCGTGGAAGGAGAGCTGGAAGATGACGGAGATGATGATGAATAGCATGCCGCCTATCCGTATGCTGGTGCTCACCCTGACCGGCCGGTGCAACTTCGCCTGCCGCTACTGCTATGCGTCAGACGTGGACGCTGTGGATATGGATGAGGACACGGCAGTGAAAGCGGTGATGATGGCCGGCGCTTCAGGAGAGCGGTTCCTCCTCCAGTTTTCCGGCGGTGAGCCGCTGCTCCGTTTTCCCCTGATTAGAAGACTGGTACATGTGGTGGAGGAAAACCATTTCAATGCCCAGATGCAGATCCAGACAAACGGCTCCCTGCTTACCAGGGACATAGGCCGCTTCCTCTATGACCATAACGTGGGCATCGGCATTTCCTGTGACGGCAGGCCAGCGGTTATGGACAGGACGAGGCCGGTGAAAGACGGCTCCTCTTCGTCAAAGGCCTCCGCCTTCGGCTTTCAGAACCTGGCCCGGGAGGGCATCGGTACCGGCATTACCTGCGTTGTCACCGATGATATGGTGAAAGATCTGGCAGGCATAGCCGATATGGCCCATTTCTACGGCAATGTACACCAGGTGGGCTTTGATATCCTCCGGGAGCAGGGGAGGGGAAGTGCCCTTCACGAGCCGTCGCCGGAGGATATGGAGAAGGCGCTGGAAGCGGTATACCGCCGCATGCAGATGCTGGAGAAAGTGACAGGCCGGCACATCCATTTCACCCAGGAAGATCGGGTGGCAAGGCTCCACCAATCGGGAAACTATGAATTTCCCCAGTGCTACGCCATGAACGGCGAGGCTGCCTTTGTGGATGTGCATGGCACCATCTATGCCTGCTCCTCTCTCATGGGACGGGAAAAATACAGGCTGGGGACGGTAGAAACCGGCCGGAACCCGGATAAAGTGAGACAGGTAGGCCATTTCATTCAAACAGCCATGGCCAAATGCCGGCGCTGCGAATATTTTCCCCTCTGCGGGGGCGGCTGCTTCTCCCGCTGGCTGGACCAGGAGGGCCGCGTGCGGCCTTCCGAAGCGGAATGCACCATGAAGAAATTCTTTATCCGGAAATATCTGGAGAAGCAGGGCTTGGCAGAAATCCATTTATGACGGAAAACTGATGAGGGAAGGGCTCTAAAGGTTGACGGGGCTTTCATCCCGAAGGTTCATTGTGCTGCCGCTTGCGGGGGGAAGGTGGTGCCGTAAGGCACCAAAGGAGGAAAGCAGCAGGAAGCTCCTAAATACGTAACGCTGATTTCATACTCATCGCCGCGCAGCGGCGATACCACAACCCTCACGGCAGAAGGCCGTGTCAAACCTTAGAACCTTAAGAACCTTCGGCCCGTAAGGGCCGTCAATCTTGGTCGCAAAGCGGCCTCACCAGCCAACCAGCTCACTATTATTTCCAATACACAAGGAGGACATATGAAAAGACAGGGAACATTCCCATTTACTGCCATTATCGGGCAGGATACTATGAAAAAGGCACTGGTTTTGAATGTTGTCAATCCAAAGCTGGGCGGCGTGCTCATCCAGGGGGAAAAGGGCACCGCCAAGTCTACAGCGGTCCGTGCGCTGGCAGACCTGCTGCCGCCGAGAAAATGCATTAAAGGATGCCGCTTCCACTGCGACCCTGATGACAAGGCCAACTGGTGCGATGAATGCCATGAGAAATACGACCACGAGGAACCGCCGGTGGAAATGCTTCCCATGAAGGTGGTAGAACTGCCGGTCAGCGCCACGGAAGACCGGGTGGTAGGTACACTGGACATTGAAGCGGCTATCCGGGAAGGCAAGCGTTCCTTTGAAACCGGTATCCTGGCAGATGCCAACAGAAACATCCTTTATGTGGATGAAATCAACCTGCTTGACGACCATGTGGTAGATGTACTTCTGGACTCTGCTGCCATGGGTATCAATACGGTGGAACGTGAAGGTATTTCCTACTCCCATCCCGCCCGCTTCTCCCTGGTAGGCACCATGAACCCGGAAGAAGGGGATATCCGTCCCCAGCTTTTGGACCGCTTTGCCCTTTCCGTAAAGGTAGTGGGCGAACAGGATCCGGAAAAGAGAGCGGAAATCATCAAGAGAAGACTGGAATATGAAGCGGATCCGGAACCCTTCCTTGAAAAATGGAAGGACGAACAGGCCAAAGAGGTACGCCGCATTGAAAGGGCCATGAAGCTTCTGCCCCAGGTAACCGCGTCCAATGATATCCTCCTTCTGGCAGCTAAAATTTCCATTACCCTTGGCGTAGACGGCCATCGCGCCGACATTACCCTTATTAAGACGGCAGAAACCATTGCCGCCGTGGCAGGACATACAGAAGTCACCAAAGAAGACATCCGGGAAGCTTCCAGACTGGCCCTGCCCCATCGTATGAGACGCCGTCCCTTCGAAGAACAGACACTGGACTGGTCTGAAGTGGACAAGGTTATCGACGATGAAGCGTAATCTTTTCCCCTTTGCCGCCATCTGCGGAATGGAAAAAGCCAAAGAAGCCATTCTTCTGACTCTGGTGAACCCCTTTGCCGGCGGACTGCTCCTGTCCGGCGAAAAGGGGACAGGGAAATCCACCCTGGTACGAAGTGCCAGAGAACTGGTAGATGCCCCCTGGGTTGAAATCCCCATCAGCATTACAGAGGACAGGCTCTTCGGCTCCATTGACACGGAAGAGGCAATCCGCAGCGGTCATAAAAAACTCCTTCCCGGACTGATTGACGAGGCGGATCAGGGAATTATTTATATCGACGATGTGAACCTCCTCAGGGACGATCTTCTTTCAGCGGTGCTGAACATCCGCGAAGCCGGCAGCTACCGGCTGGAAAGAGACGGCCTTTCGGAGGAACGGCAAACATCCTTTACGGTGCTGGCAGTCATGAATCCGGAAAGCGGAACCCTTTCCGCTTCATCGCTGGACCGGTTCGGCCTGTTTGCCGAGGCGGACCCGTCCTATGATGATGAAACAAGACTGGAAATCATCCGCCGGGTGCTGGACTTTGAAAAAGACGGTCTGGCCTTCCGAGCCAAATGGCAGGAAGAAACGGACGCACTGAAGAAGAAAATCAGAGACGCCAGAGCAGCCCTTTCTCTGGTGGAAGTATCCTCCGCCATGATTCAGCTGGCGGCGGTGTATACGCTGAAAGCTCATGTGGCAGGCCATAGGGCGGATATTTATCTCATCGAGGCGGCCAGGGCGAAAGCAGCTCTGGAAGGCAGGAAATATGTGCTCCCCAAGGATTTGGAAAAGGCAGCAGAATTCGTCCTTCCTCACCGCATGAGAAAGGCGGAAGAGCAGCAGGCAGAACCGGCAGAAGAAATGCCACAGGAGCAGCCGGAAGAAGACAATAAGCCTCAGCAGGAAGAAGAGCAGCAGACTCCCCAGGATAATGAATTCAGCCATCCGCCAAAGGCCCAGCCTCCCCAGATGGATACGGAGGATGCGGATGACAGCAACCATGAGCAGAATGAAGACAATGCCCAGATGTCCAATCCCCGGGGCCAGAGCCGGGAGAGAATCGACGATGCGGACCTTCATGTAAATCTGCCGCCCATGTGGATCGAGCCGTCCAAAGACAGGAAACCGAAAAAGGGAAGCGGGAAACGAAGCCTCACCATGACGGACCTTATGCAGGGACGGTATGTGAGGGCAGAAATTCCAAAGGCAAAAACATCGGACATTGCCTTCGATGCCACCCTCCGGGCTGCGGCTCCCTACCAGAAAGCAAGACCCTCCAACGGCTGCGCCGTAGTGATCCGGAAGGACGATCTCCGCAGCAAAATCCGGGAGAAGAGGACAGGAAATATTTTCCTCTTCGTGGTGGATGCCAGCGGCTCCATGGGTGCCCGGGAAAGAATGAAAACAGTGAAAGGGGTCATTTTCAAAATCCTGCTGGATGCCTATCAGAAGAGAGACCGGGTAGGCATGGTAGCTTTCCGCAAAAACCAGGCGGAAGTTCTCCTTCCTGTTACCAGATCCGTGGACTTTGCCCAGAAGAAACTGGCCTCCATGCCCACCGGCGGCAAAACGCCGCTGGCAAAGGGGCTCCTCAAGGCGGAGGATGTGCTGGACATGCTCTACCGGCAGGATGCAAACCAGGACCCTGTCATGATCCTCATCACCGACGGCCGGGCCACCAGTCCCCTCAATAAAGGAACCAATCCGGTCACCGATGCTCTGGAAGAAGCCAAACGCATCGGCAGGAGAAATATTCCTGTGGCGGTGATAGATACAGAATCAGGCTTCATCAAACTGGGCCTGGCCAAAAAACTGGCCAAAGCCATGGGAGCCTCCTATTTCCAGGTAGACAAAATATCCGAAGACCAGCTTCTCCACATTTGGAGAACGGCGGCCAATATGTAAAGAGTTCCCGGTACCGCCGTACCGGGATTCTTTAGTGGGCATGCGGCACATGGCACAGCACCCGTTATCGGAGCTCTATTGTCCCACTGTGCACATCCTGCATAAGACACAGGTCTAAGGAAGCACTGATTCATTCGCAGAATCGAATTTCATATACATTTTTATCCAATGCTTTGTCATAAGTCTCCTTAAATAGTGCATGCTGAATAACTATTTATTGTTGAATATATTAGATAATTACAGATATT
>ERZ1034920.794-NODE-794-length-22812-cov-147.471899_pt1 | contig 22812 bp, 51 predicted proteins | sample MGYA00520688_ERZ1034920 | MGnify/ENA primary metagenome ERZ1034920 (study PRJEB33766, sample SAMN09781785) | gut metagenome | biome: gut microbiome | host: Homo sapiens | place: Madagascar | study: EMG produced TPA metagenomics assembly of the PRJNA485056 data...
ATGCTAGATATAGGAAGAAAGTCTCATCAAGGAATTGACAATTATAAAAATTTTTTATATAATATTTATATAAAATTAAAGGAGATAATTTTATGAGAAAACCTCGTGGTATTTTAGGTAGCATGGCTTCTAAAGCTAAACGTAGAGCAACTAATAGTGCAACTAGAGCTGTTTATCAACTTATGTGGGGTGAAAATCCTAAACAGCAGGGAGCCTATAATCCTGTTAAGGAATGTAAGAAAAAGTAAATATATTGTATTTAAAAATTGAGGGAAGTGATTTAATGAAGTTTGTCCATGGGCTTCTTTTAGGTACTGGGGCGGCATTTGGTTTAGGATGTGCAGCCAGATTTATTTACGGTAAAATTATTGAAGCAAAAATTTATAAAGATTATACTAAAGCCCTTGAAGATTTTATGAATTTTAAAAGTGATAAGAAATATATTGAATATAATAAAGGGTTAGAAGAAAAATATATTGGACCTGGAATAGTTCATGTTATTAAAAATAAAAAAGATTTAATGTCTATTGATTTATCTAAATATGAAGAAGAGGGTGATCCAATCGGTATCACTCTTGGTTCTAAAATTGTAGATAAAGAAGACCAATATATTATACCTGAAGTAGAAGTTTATAAATTTAAAAATGGATATACTAATTATCGTTTTCATCAAGAACGAGGAGTAATTGATCCTAATGAAGGTATTATTCCTTTTGATTAATTTATGTTAAGATCTTGTTAAGAAAAATTTTGACAAAAAACAAAAAATTTTGTAAAATAAGTTATAAAATTTATGGGATGGCTCGCACTCTCCCAATTAAAAAGAAAGGAGTGAGTTAAATGCTGAAAACAGCTTATACAAGAAAACTCGATACAGTTGGACGTTTAATGATTCCTTCTAAACTTCGTGAAGAATTGCATATGGTAAATGGTCATAATTATGAATTTTATATTGACGAAGTAGATGGTAAAACTTTTTTATGTATTGAATGTCCTGAAGCCAGTGACGCCGTAGCTCTTGCAAAAGAAACGTTAGAATAGAATGGGTATCGAGTAATTAAGGAATAAAATTAAAGCGGGAAAATATTTTCCCGCTTATTTTTTTTTATTATATTTCTCGTTTTCTAAAATTGAAATTATGATCGTTATCTGAAATTAAAATTGAGTTTAGAAATTATTTTGCCAGGAAAGACTTTATTACATTAAATTGAAAAAGTTTTTCACGAAACCCTACCCCCCCTATACTTCATTTGACTAAAGTGCTAAAGTCTATTGTCCCACTTCATTTGACTAAAGAAATAAAATAAATTTTTGCCCCCGATTTTTTTTGATTTTTTTTTCGATTTCTTGAAAAAAGTTCTTGACATTTCCGCGGGCAAGTGCTATTGTATAATCAGAAATTGACCACGGGACAACACAAAACGGATCGCAAGGCAAACGAAAAAAAGTCAAGAAAAAATGAAAAAAGTTCTTGACAAACAGAAAGCCGTGTGGTACAATTCAAAATGTCAAGAGGACAGAGACAGAACATAGCAAGTTCTCTTGAATGACGTAAAATGACCGGCAAGAGGCCGTAGCACCGAGCGGCGTTGAACCTTGGAAACTGAATAGATAGCTAACTAGTCTGTGATAACGAGTGGACGAAAGGCAGAAAGAGCGATAATTCGTTATAACGCTTGCAAGGGTGTGAATCCGCTTGCAAGGTTTAATCCGAACTAACAACATGTAAAGGATTGATAAAATCATGGTATATACAATTAAAACAAGCGAACAAGACAAACAGAAAGCTATCAAGGAAGAGTTAGCAGAACAAGCTGACGATATCTTGACCTATGTCAAACAGTACCATATGCTTGGCAATAGCTTTGACTATGACGGTATGCTGGACAAGTACCACGAATATGCGGCAAAGAATATCGACGCATGGGATAATCTAACATGGGCTATCGATAGTGCTGAATATGACCTTGAACATATCGACTATCGACCGGACGCAGAAGCGGGCAATCCTTGTGCAGAATGGGAGGCCGCATATGAGAAGCTGACAGACTTACAGGACGAGGCCGAAGAATGGGCGGATATCTTCGAGCATATGCTTGAGGACTTCTTCTACAAACTGTATGACTTGCTATATGGTGAAGAAGCATAAGCTTCTTCACCTGTACACCAACCAACCAACTGACAATATATGGAGGTATTATTATGAACCGTATCAACAGAAGAATCGCACGCAAGGAAGCTATGATAAACACCATCGAACGCCTTAACACTACCATTAGCAGGGTCAAATTCTCTAACCCTAATGGCAAGGCCACCTTCCATAAGCTGCTGGACCAGAAAGACTATATCGCACAGCAGATCGCCGAAGCAAGCTATACCGAATACTGGATGAAGAGCAATCATCGGGAGTTGGAGCGTATTTTCGCTCATATGGATGAAGGCGGCTGCTCTGACTGGGTCAAGTGGGATATCGAGCAGTTAGCAGCAAGTCGGCGGCGTTGGGCTATCGCAACAAGCAAGCAGATCTGGTTGAGCTAATTGCTCAACCAGACCATCAGAAAGGGGATAACATTATGTACTCTATCTATAATCACACGACTGGTCAGTACGGCACCATCTACCATAACCTGACAGCAGCACGTTGTATGGCTCATGCCTACAGTCTGTGGGCAAGGAATGACAGAGATGTCATTAACATGCAAACTGGTGAAGTGATGAGTCAATTCAGCAAAGGCAAAGAAACCTACAGAGCCAAGGGTTAAAACCCTTGGCTTCCAATAGAAAGGATGGTACAATATGTTTTCTACAAGAATCACATTCATCAATTCGGCCAACAATTCATATGACCGTGCCGAGTTCTCCACAAAATGCCTCTGGTGCGATAACGCCGAAGAAGCCACCAAGAGAAAGAAAGAATGGCTGGAGCGGTTGGAGGAAGTGCTATTCATCATGCAGGAGCTAGAACCTTGTGACAGCCGCAACTGGGCCCGCAATCTGTGGGATGCAGAGCCTGTGGAGTTCAATTTCCATAACATGACAAAACATCTGGTCAGTCTGACCAAAGGCCCATTTGATTTTCAGGTAATGGTGAGGGACATTTGAGTCCCTCTACCGCTTACCAACCGCACAATCGAGCACATGGATTGAATCTTTGGAAAGGAATTTTTGAAATGAAAAATCTCAAGCTGGCGTTAACATTATCCGGCATTATAATTTTCCTCTGGGTCAGCATTTCATTTTGCAATGTAGTTACACATAACAATCCGGCTGAAGGGGCATATGAATATCCCTCTTGGAACTTTTTCGTGATGATGGAGGATTGAAATGAAAAATCAGTATGGCGAAGTCATTAAAATGTTCAATGATCGCACTCAGGAAGTCATTGAAAAGACATTCGATGATTCTATTGATGCTGACAATTTTGAATGTCATTTGGATCTGCTTCAGATCCATTATCAGAGATACAGCGGCGGCGAGCTATTGTACGAAGAAAATAAACCGGAGGGCTGAAAAGCCCTCCACCAATAAAAGGGAGATTCTGAAATGAAAGTAACTCACAGGTGGTCAGGCGAGTGGACACAGATGGGAGCCCTTGGAGCACATGACCTCTTTACTCTCAATGGCGAATGGGATGATATTCTCTATATCCCAGTTGGTGCAGAAGGTTGGGCAGACGGCTCTAATGCTTTCAACCTCTCAACCCAGGAATTTGAAATCATTCCCCAGCATTGGGAAGTCTTTAAGGTAGACCTTGATAGGTCTAGGGCAAATTGGAGTGAAGAGGGCTAAGACCCTCTTCACCAACAGAAAGGAATAATTGAAATGAAAACAGTTAAAACCCTGTTCGATGGAACTCTGCCCGTGAGACCATTCTCTTATGTATATGGTCCTTTATGGAATTATCTTTATACTGATTCCTTCAAAGGAACTGAATTCAATGTCTATAAACATATAAACGGCGAAATGTGCGTTGTCCTCACAAGTGAAATAATTTGAAAGGAAAAATGAAAATGATAAACATTCGCACAATCAAGAAACTGGCTGACGGTGATGGTCTGACTCTCAAGAATGGAAAAATCAAGAGGTACAAGAGTGGCTATCAGGTAGCTACTAATGGCGTCGAGGTCATCAGTCCTGAAATGGCAATACAGGCGGTTCGAGAGTTCAAAGGCACTTGCGGCGTTTGGGTTGAAAATGGCAGATACTACGTTGATATTTCCAAACGAGTTTCCACAAAACGCGAGGCAGTTGAAATTGGCAAGAAATGTAATCAGCTTTCAATTTACAGATGGCGTGGCAATCCTGCCTGCCTTTACATTTAATATTTGAGAGGAGAAATAAAAAATGATTAACATTAGAACTATCAAGAAAATGCAGGACGGCGATACCCTGAACATTAAAAATGGCAAAATCAAACGGTACAAGGGCGGATATCAAATCAACACTGTAACTATTCCTTTTGATACTCCCGAACAGACTATTTTTTGGGCAAGAATCCAAAATAAATTGTATGGTAATTGCAGCATTCAGTTCAAAAATGGCAAATACTACCTCAGTGATACGAAACACGCCTACACTAAATCGCAGGCGAAGGAACTGGCAGAAAAATACAATCGTTCCATTGTATATGAATGGAAGAATCTGGCACACATGGCAGTTTAATCCCAAAATCCCAGGAGTTGGTAATTCCAATTCCTGGGATGAATATTTATTCATTTTCTTTAATTCATTATCACTTTAATCAAATGAATTGTCTCGCCGGGGCGTGGCGAAATTGCTATATCCACAGCAGGCTCGCCGCGCCCCGCATTTTCCATTTAATACCAATTCCGAATATTTCCAGCCAAATTCTACCATATCTGGTATTATGTTCCATTTCCCATATCCTACCAGCTTATGGTATATAATTCCATACCAAATATTTCCAGAATCTTTGTGCATATTGACGAATAAAAAAATTTGACTTTCCTATTGACATTTGCTATAGGGTGTGCTATTATATAATTGTTCCAAGGGAACGAATAAAAAATGAAACGGAGATACAAAAAATGACTACTGAAAAAATCGCTGAACTGCTGAACGAATGGATTGATAATGACCACGATTTCAGTGCGGAATCCATGAACGACTTCTGCAATACATATGCCCGCAACTACGACGAGTATATGGGGCTGTGGTACACAGTCTGCGGCTGCATTGAAGAGGAGGACTAACATCATGTATGAGTTTGAAATGTACAATGTCAACACAAAAGAAATTGAAACTGCATATGGCTATTCCCTAGCAGACGCTAGGGAAAGAAGCCCGAAGTACAACAATCGTGAATGGGTTTGTCTAATGTCTACTTATATTGATTAAGGGGGAAATTAAAATGAAAATGTCTGAATTTGCAAATAACATTCTCGATAAGAAAATGCTGATTGAACTTATTAACCATCTTCCTTCGTGTGACGCCTGTCCTTTCAAAATGGCTTGTGAGAAAGCAGTTATTGATAATCCAGATGAAACTTGTGAACAGTTCCTTAACCGTTGGATTGAAGATGATAGGAATGAGGGCTGAAAAGCCCTCTTCCAAAAGGAGGAAATTAAGATGGATATTACAAAATTGCAAGTTAGTCAGCATATTAAAGAAGACCGCTTGGATAGATATGTTGAGATTCAAATGAACACTGGACTTGGCGAACCTGTGGCAAAATTCAGATATGAGGACAAATGGCAGATTATTACAAACACAGGTGTAATTTTGATTACAGATAGCCGGATGGAATTTCTAATCACATTATATTATGTCAACATGAAAAAAGCAACAGCCATTTTCAGACATAATGGACAGATGCAAATGCCGAAAGTGGTATATGAAGCAATTCAGAAAAATATGGCAAAAAAGCTAATTAAGAAATAGAAAGGAAAAATTAAAATGAAAATCGAGTATGAAAAGCCTAGACAGATTATCCACTTTGCGGCTCTGGATGTTGGAACTGTATTCCGCGACCCTGAAACAGATTTAATTTATATGAAAACTCAATGTATTGAGAGTAGAGATGGTGATGAAATCAATTCGATTGATTTGGCTACTGGGGAATTCAGTAGTTTTTATGATGACGCAAAAGTCTATCCCGTAAATGCTACATTATATATTAATGAACATAAATATTAAGGAGTGATAAAAAATGGAAGGATATAAGACATGGAAGTATCTGGTAATTAACTTCCTCCCTACGGAAGGCTGGCCGCGGTTGTTTTTTGTAGAAGCCTCGTGTCGTTCGGAAGCTGAATCTTATATTCGGAAACACTGTGGACAAGACTATATGCTGGTGGATAAATACGATGAATTTGTCGCAAAAATTCTTGACTATCCCGAAATTCCGCATTATAAATTCTAAAAAACCATTTGAGTTTCCTCCCATATTTTGGGAGGAAATTCTTATTTGAAAATTATAGAAAAAAATAATATAATTTTTATATAAAAAAAAATAATTTTTATTTCTGTTTCAATTCTATAATTTTCCAGTCAAAAAATCAAATGCGGTAAATTTTGGCAATCCCATAATCTAGAAAAGAATTTGAGCTGGCCGCGATCCAACGCCGCGGCCAGAATTTAGCGAATTAAAGTGCTAACGTAAAAAAGTTTTCCAAATCCTTCCAGCTCAGCTCTTGGAAATTTTTCCCAAAATGTTTGTGCAATTTGACGAAAGCATTTTCCATTTTATGTCTTGACATTTGGCTTGCCCTGTGCTATACTATAGACAATCCAAGAGGAAAGGAAGTAAATAAAATGAAAATTTACATGGCTGGAGCATTTTTCCGCCCTGAGACAAAATCAAGAATTGATTCATATGCGGCAGGTTTCCGGCGGCTTGGGTATGATGTATTTGTTCCGCAAGAACATACAGTCCCGAACGCTTGGGAAATGTCACAAGAGGATTGGGCAAAGGAAGTTTTCAAAATGGATATTGCCGCAATTCAAGAATGTGACATGGTATTTGTTGTATATGATGGTCTGTATTCTGACTCTGGAACGGCTTGGGAAATCGGATATGCTTATGCTCTTGGAAAAAATATCCAAATGAGCATAAATAATGGTGTAAAAGATATGTCAATTATGCCATTTGCAAGTGCTTGGGCTATTGAAAACTATAAAAATATAAAATTAGTTTGAAAAAAACACTTGACAAATCCGCTTGTATCTGATATACTATAATCAAGGTAAGAAAATACCAAACAAAAGAAAGGAAAATGAAAAATGAAAAAACTGAAAACTGTACTTGTAATTGTATTTCTGGTTCTGTTGATTGCAATTCCTATTGCAGGTTGTAGTCCAGCAGACAAAGTAAATAATAATTTGAGCGTGACAGCTGATAATTTCGGCTGTGAACGTCGAATTACAGTTTACAATGCCCGAACCGATACAATTATTCTTTACGCCGAAGGCTATATGTCAATCAGCAATAACAGTGCTTCAGAACTAGTTATTACTTGTAAAGTTGGGGCAAATGAATATAAGAAAAATTACATTTACCTAAATGATTATACTCTTTATGTTGTAGAGGATATCACCGGCACACATACTGATCCTTACCATTACAAGATTGCATTCTATTCCAGCTTGCCGGATATTGACATTATGCCCTAAATATTTGAAAAAAAATTTAATCAAGGGGATTGACAAAACAATCCCCTTGTGATATAATAAAGACACTCCAAAAGGAAAGGAAATGATAAAATGCTTAAAGAAATTGTATTTGATTTAGACGGCAGTATTGTTGACCTTTACAACGTGCCTAACTGGCTTGCTAAGATTCGAGCCTATGACCCTACACCTTATCAGACCGCCGAACCGCTGGTTGATATGGCAGAACTTGGGTGCCTGCTCCGTAGCTTGCAGAATTGCGGTATCAATGTCGCAGTTATCACTTGGCTGTCAAAAGAGCCGAACAAGCAGTATGATGATGAAGTCAGAAAAGCAAAGAGGGCTTGGCTGAAAGAATATGGTTTTCCGTTCGATACTCTAAGATGTGTAGCCTATGGAACGCCGAAGCATAAGGTTGAAGCCGCAAGATTGGCTGATGATGAAGAAGCCCTGATTTTTGATGATGATGCAAGAGTCCGCAGAGATTGGAACTTGGGCGGAGCAATCGACCCCACAACCACAAACATTCTTGATGTGCTGAAAGAAATTTTGAATGGGCTGGAATAATCCAGCCCATAAGGAGAAAATGAAATGAATGATATTCTCAAAGAGCTTACCGACTTGGCAAATCAGATTGAAAAATTATCTGGAAAAGTTTACCGTGCAAAGAAAAATATCTCAGACCCTTATGATTTTACACAAGCACAAGAATTAAGTGATAAACTGTTTAAGATTCAATCTGATTTGCGGTATGACTGTTATACTTTGGCTGTTGTTATTTGGGGGGATGAAGATGGAAACTAAAATTACAGTTTATTATACTTGTGTAAATCGTTGGAATGTACCCTGTTTTGAAGAACTGCTTTTTGACACAGAAGAAGAAGCTGACCGTTTTATCGACAGAATTAAAAATAGAATGGACGTTAACCGAATTATCAAGACTATTGATTGGAAATTTGAGGGGAGAAATACAAAATGATTGTAGATAAAAATTATTCTGTTTGGTATCCCTATGAAAATATGTTTGGCACATTTTGTAGTGAAAGACGACAATTTGATACCGAAGAAGAAGCAGACAAATTTATCCAAGATTTGTTAAATGATGAGACTAAACGGGTCTGGAAAGTTGTAAAAACTGCTCAAACAATTTATTATCCAAAAGCAGAAAAGAAGTGATAAAATGAACGACGAACAGCTTGATATTTTGCTTGAAGAAGCAACAGACATTAAAATTTTGATTGCCTTGGGCTGAAAGGATTGGTAAAAAATGAAAGTTGTAGCTTATGTTACAAAATGTGTTCCAGTTGAAGTAGAAGTTGATGACAAGTGGAAGCCAATGGAAGATTATGGCAACCATGTTGATGGAACAACCGAAGAAGAAGACAGATATTTTGACGAATATGTAGAAAATTTCCAAAAGGCAATCGTAGAGAAATTGTCAGAAATGGATGAAGATTTTTCTGCTGATGATTTGTGTGCGGTTTGGACAGAGGAAGATAATTACATTTTTGAAGTGTAAAAATTTGGGAATCCAAATTTTGGATTCCCAATTTCTTATTTATCTATTGGAATTAAATGGAAATTTGATTTGAGCCTGCCGCGATCCAACACCGCGGCAGGCATTTTAGATTTTTGGCACATTGCACAATTTTTACTCGCAAATTTTGTGCAAAATAACAGTTGACTTTTCTCCCGATACCTGTTATACTATTGGTACAAGGTTAAGGGAGGGAACACCTAATGAACACTGACGAAAAACTGCAATACTGCATTGAACAATGGGTAACTACTTTCAATGATTGTGCTTGCTGTCCACTCTATCCTGCTGTATGTGATGGAGAAGATAATGGAGAATATTGTTACGAAACAATTATTAAATGGATTAAGGAGAATGACAAATGAAAAATCTGTATTGGAAACGCATTTACATGAAAATGAATGACGGTCAACAGCCTATTCTGAATTGGTCAACGCAGCTTGTTTACTGTCCCGAACCGCCTGACCGTGAGAAAATGACAATCAAAGATGCAACAGAGCTTGCCGTTGCAATCAGCCGCAATTATGTCAATGGTTCTATTAAACGCGGCATTTTCAACAATAGAATCAAGAAATTCCATCTTGAAGATATGCGTGATTGGCACGGCTGTAATTACAAACCTGAAAAAATTAGTTTCCCTGTTTCACGTGAAACAATCTACAATCCGCTGGATTATGATATGAGTTTCAAGAGACTGTCAGAAGAACTTCCCGCAGAAGATTTTATCCGCTGGATGAAAGACAATGGAATGAACACTTGCCCGATGATTAAATAAATGGTAGGCTTAACAGCCTACCATAAAAGAAAGGAATTGAATACAATGAATAAAAAGAATAAAAAAAATTTAACAAGAGTATCAAATCTCTTGGATGACCTTATTTCTGATGAAGTAGAAGAACGTACATCAGAACTTGAAGAAAATCTTTCTCATTTTAAGTGTTTAAGTGCACGATACAGGGATTTAATTAAATTCCTTGTTAGAGAATCTAAACTTGATATCCCTGCTAAGACTGCCGAAGCATTGGAAGAATTTAGAAATGCAAAAAAGTCCGATGATAGAAACGGTTATTTTGTTTATACAAGTTATACCAATCAAAAAGGGTATGTTTATGAACAATATGAAATGATTAAAAAAATTTGTGATAATAAGGCTTGACAAACAAGCCCCTATGTGATACAATAGATTTATCAAAAGAAAGGAATTGATAAATATGAAAGCAACAGGGATTATCCGTAGAATTGATGATTTGGGACGGGTGATTATTCCGAAAGAAATCCGCCGTACACTAAAAATCCGCGAGGGTGACCCATTGGAGATTTACGTTGACCGTGGTGCAGTAATTTTCCAAAAGTATCAGGCGATGGATGATTTTGAAACCCAGAGCCGCATAGCTTGTGACACATTCCAAAAAATGGATAGTGCCTGTGCTATTTTTGACCGGGATGGTGAACCGTTTATGTTAAACTATCGATTCCGTTCCGTGTTCTCTGCTACAATGCCAAAACTACCAGAAGATTTGATTGATTGCAATGGGAGCGTCCAGCGTAATCACATGATTTTCATGCCCATTATTGACGATGGAGAAATGCTGGGAACTTTGGTTGTTGAAACGGACAATCGTGAAATGGTAGAATTTGCAGTCAAAAATTTAATTGAACAGGCAAGAATTTAGGGGTTGACAAACAACCCCTATTCTGATATAATAAAGACAATCCAAAAGGAAAGGAATTGATAACATGAAAGATTTTGATTGGACTGATGTGCGGTGGGCGGTTGTAAAAAAGGATGGAACTTTTGCGGGCGTGCCATGTGCAAGTTACGGGGAAGCTCGTGACCTTGCAGCTCAGCATGATGGTGCAAAAATCTTCTTTCTGGCTTACGAGCCTGATGAACACGCAGATGATAATTAAGGGGAAATTTCCCCTTAATTTTTTTGAGCCTCGCGGCCACGGACCAGCCGCGAGGATTTTTCGTTTTTCAGCACATTGCACAATTTTTTATTCGTAAATTTGGTTATTCTGCCAATAGACAAAAATCCTGAAACCTTGTATAATTAAGATACAAATTAAGAAAGGAATTGATACCATGATTATGGATACCGCTATTGTTGAAGCAATGAATTTGCAGGACTTGCATAACTATGTAAATAATAGGAAGCCGGAAGAATTGCAAACCCTGATTGCATTAGCCCAGAAAAGAATTAACGAACTTGACCAAGAGAAAGAAGCAAAATACATGAATGCAATCATCAAAGCTATTCAGGATTATCTGGATAATGTTGGAGATTTGACATTCCATGTTGAATATGAAGACAAAGATGGACAGGGCGAAGCAGAGATTATCTGCGATAACATGAATCCGCCTGCGGGTGGTAATGGAGTCATTTATATTTAAGGAGTGATACAAATGTTTACAAATCCTGGTTTTTGGGCTTTATTCCTTATTCTTTTGTTCTGTATTTACGCTTTGTTCATTTTCATTCCGGACACTTGGAAAGGGCGAATTGCTGTTTTGGTCATTGGTGCTATTTGTGCCCTTGTGTTTTCAGCTATGTTGTATGAAGTATCACAGACACAGACAAATACTTGGAACAATGGTATTCATATTGATTGCGGCGGTGAATACCAATTTTCTAGTGCTACTAATTGGCGTGGCTCGAAAGATTATTATTACACCTGTGATAAATGCGGTCACACAGAAAAATTTACACAACTAATGAGATAATAAACAAGCCGGTTGGGAAAAAAATTATAAAAAAAAATTCCCGACCGGCTTGACAAATTAAAAAAAATTTGATATAATAATAGTACCAAAAGGAAAGGAATTGATAATCATGACTGAAATTACTACCTATGAGTGCGACTTCTGCGGGCAGGTGTTCGACGATGAAGCAAAATGTATTCATCACGAATGGAAATGCAGATACGAAGATTTGTGTAAAACTGAAAATTGCGAACCAATAAAAATGTTCAATGTCCTTGGTAAAGAAATCAATGGTTTCGATTATCCTGAATGTGATGAAATTGGAGCTGTAGAAATTCATTCTTATGCTTGGGCACAATTCATCAATGATTATTTTGATGAACGGGGTTATGAACATCCTATTAAAATTAAAATGGGGCTGATTGACCACTATGGTCTCTGGTATTATGACCCTGAATACCATTATGGCGAGTGGCGGTCTTATGAAGAAGTTCTTGAAGATATTCAGGAAATTGGCAAGAAATTTAATCAAGGGGCTTGACAAGCCCCTTACCTTGTGGTATAATTGATTTATCAAAAGGAAAGGAAAATGATACAATGAATTATCAAGTTATTTTCATGGATAATGAAGGAACTGTTCAGGCGGGTATCTGGAATCAGGACAGAGATGAAATTATCTGCGGCTGTTGTGGTGCAACAATCGAATCGGGTGATTTTGTCCTGCTTCACATCTATGATGAATGGCTGAACATCACCGATGAAATTTGCGGAGATGATGGAGATATTCTTCATGAGATTGAAGAAAAGGTTGACCGGCTGACCACTTCGGAGATTGAAGCAATTCTTGATGGAAAGAAGGATTTCAACGAATGAAAGGAAAGAAATTTAATAAGGGCGGTTATACCGCCCAAGTTATCCAGTGGGATGACACAGATGCCTTATATATTTGTAAATATCCTTGGGGCGAATTCTTCTATGAAGATGAAGAATACATTAGACAGAATTTGGTAAAGGAGTAAATCATGGAATTTCTTATTAAGGTTATCATTGCTTGGTTCAAAAGAAATGAAATGCCGGTTGCAATTTATGGGGCCGATGGTGCCCCTATTACAAGCTACAATACCAAAACAAAAGATTACTGGTTTCCAAAAAATTTAGGAGAAGCATCAAGAATTGACACTGGCTGGTATTGTTATCCATTGAATGCCAATGGTGAATACTGCGGTTGTATTTGCTGGGAGTGGTGGGAAGATGATGATGATTTTGAACAGCCAGATATTTATGATGTTTTGAACACCTGTAAACTTCTGGAAATTGCTTGCGGTCTGGATGAAAATTCCTAAAAAAATGGGCGGTTCATTTGAGCCGCCCGATGTCCTGCACACCGGGCGGCATTTTAATTTTTTAGCATTTTGCCCAATTTTTTCATACAAATTTTGTGCATCTTGCCAATAGACAAAAATCCTGAAATGTGATATAGTATTATTGTCAGATGGGGCTGATAAAGCTCGCAACGAAACCCTGTCGAGTGCATAAGGAAGTCAAGAAAAGGTTGAAAAAAATAAAAAAGGTCTTGACAAACCCCACCTGATGTGATATAATTAAGTCAACAAGTGAGGGAAACACTTAAAAACCAGAAAGGAATTGATACCATGGAAAAGATTAAAGCTCCCACCCGTAAGGAAATGTTCACTACTGTTTCTGACTTCCTCGCCCAGCATGATGCAGACACTGACCTGATTGATTTTATCAATCATCAGATTGAACTGCTGGACAACAAGAAGGAAAATAAGAAGCAGGCTAAGGAGCAGGAAGAGAACACCGCTTACTCTAATGCAATCTATGAGCAGATGGCATTTGAGCGTAAGTACAGTGCCGCCGAGCTGATGAAGGAACTTCCGGCTGTCAGTGATTGGAACACCAACCATGAAACCGAGCTGTCGGTTCAGAAGCTCGCAAGCCTGTTGAAGCCGCTTGTCGATGGTGGCAAGGTCATTAAGACCACGGAGAAGCGTAGGGTGTTCTACACTAAGGCGTGATGAACCAAGGGGCGGAGAAATCCGCCCCACTAATTAAAGGAGAGCCTATGAGAGAATTAACTGAAAAGGAATGGGCGAAAGTCGATAATCTTGTTGACAAGCTGGAATGTTCGATTGATGAAGCAGTTGACATTCTGGATGCCGACAAAGCTATTGACCGCAATCAGAAAGTTGATTTTGATTTGAGTCCAGAAGAACATAAGCAAGCGATGAAACTTGCTAATGTCAAAGAGCATACGGTCAAGAAAAGCAATGTGTACCGCCCACGCAAGCCTAATGCAACAAAGGGTGAAATTATTGCTGGATTGTCAAAATTCTTGACAGAAATGGCAGAATTTGAAGTGTTGGATGAAGAAATTACCAACAAAGAGCGAACAATTATGTTCACCAGCAATGGAAATCGTTACGAATTGACCTTGATTCAAAAGCGTGCCCCTAAAAAGTAAAGAAAATGCTGGAAAATGAAAATTTTTCCAGCATTTTTGTAAGTTTTAATGAATTTTTAGGGATTTTTTGTGCATTTTGCCTATTGACATTTGGGCTGCCCGGCCACGACCTAGCCGGGCAGAATTTCCAATATTTACCAGTTTTACCAATTTTTTTACCAAAATCCAGCTTTATTTGACTAAAGTGTTAAATCCCTAAAGTGCCGCACTTCACCACATTAAAGTGTTAAAGCGTGCATAAATATTCATTGAAAATGAATAAATATTCTGCTTGACATTTTGGGCAAGATGTGATAAACTATAATTGTTTCAAGAGAGAGGGCAAAAGCCAAAAGGCAATCAAAAAGAAATTTTCAAGAAATAAAAAAAAACTCTTGACAAGTTCTTGATTGTGTGGTATAATGAAAGAGCATTAAGGGGAACGATGGTAAACCCTAATGACTATATTAAAAGGATGGAAACCCTATGATTAAACTGGATAAGCGTCGAAAGTATTACCTAATTCTGGATTGTGAAACCGCGACACTTCCTTATACCGCAAAGTTTACCGCAAACCAGAAAAAGGATGTCGCAATTGCTAAGCCGCTGATTTATGATTTGGGATGGCAGATTGTGGATATTCGCGGCAATGTTTACAAACGTGCGTCCTATCTCATTTCTGAGATTTTCAGTGTTCCCGCAGTTTTCAATACTGCATATTATGCAAGTAAGCGTCCGATTTATTTGGAGCGTCTGAAAGCCGGAGAAATTAAGTTGACAGACTGGAATACCGCAGTCAATGAATTGATTGAAGATTTGGACGCTGTTGTAGCTGTTGGAGCATATAACAGTATGTTCGACTTTAAGAAAGCTATTCCGTTCACTGACCTGTATGTTTCCAAGCTCTATGCCCCTGATTTCTTTGAGTGGGAAGCATATCAGAATGATAGATGTGAAGCAATCGCCCACGGAAGTAAGCCCCATTCGCAAAAAGAGTTTGAACCGGATGTTTTCCGCTTCCATGGCAAAGCCTATCCGCTGTTTGACTTGTGGGGTCTGTCTTGTGAACATCTGCTGAATAACCCTGAATACAAGCAGATGTGCTATGATAATGAGTGGAGAACCGCAAGCGGCAAATATTATCCGACTAATGCGGAAAAGGCATTTGCCTATTGTTTCCAGCAGGAAGACTTTGAAGAAAGTCATACTGCATTAGAGGACGCAATTATTGAGTCTATGCTGTTTGCCCTTATTGGAGCAAAGACCAAGCACAAGTTTGAAATGGGCATTGAATATTTTCCCTACAAGAAGTTGGGAAGATTTGACAGTGATTGGGAACTGTAAAAGGCTCCCAACCCTCCCAAAATTTTCATAGCTACGGTATTGAAATTGCCATTCTGACAATTACTTCCAGCGTTCTGCGATAAAATGTCAGCCGAAAAAAATCGTGGAAAATTCAAAATAAGGTATTGACAAATCATTAGGTTTGTGATACAATATAATTGTTCCAAGAGAGGAACACAAAAAACAAATAAGGGTTGCGACCTACCGCCAAGAAAGGAATTGATACATTATGGAAAAGAAGATTACCTACGCTCAGGCTCTGAACACCGTCCTGAACAATGAGAACATTGTCCTTGCATCTGATGTGCGGGAGAAGCTGGAAGCTCTGCTCGCCTCTGTTTCCAAGAAGTCCGGCGAAAAGAAGGAGACTGCACAGCAGGTCGAGAACGCCACGATGGTGGAGCGGATTTATCAGGAGATGGAAGCAAACCGCACCTACTCCATTGCTGAACTGCTCAAGGAGCTTCCGGTTGTGGCTGATTTCAATGCCAAGCATGAGAATGAGATGTCCACTCAGAGAATGGCGAATCTGCTCAGAACCCTTGTGGAGAATGGCAAGGTTATCAAGACCACTGAAAAGCGGCGTGTCTACTACACCAAGGCATGAGCGAAAAAAAGTAAGGGGAGTTTTCTCCCCTTACTTCTCCCAGCTAATTCCAGATAGCTCCTAGTAAACAAAATTCTAATAGGATGGTAAAATGTCAATGACCGCTGAAAAGTTGGCAAATTCGCTTAAAATCTCTATTGAAGAAGCCAAACAAGTTTTGGAAATGGACAAGCGAATTGATAGGGGTGAAAAGTTGTTTGAACTGCCACCCGAACTTGAAGCAGGAGCGAAAAAGGCAAGACGTGCTGACCGGAAGAAAGTAGAAAATGTAAGGCGGGAGCGAAAACCTGATGAAGATAAAAGGGAGCTAATCCAGTATTTGGAATCCAAATTGGAAGATGCCCACCATTACGATATGAATTTGGATGATATTACCATTACAAATCCAGAACGAGAAATGGAATTTACTTACAATGGAATTAAATACCGGTTGACCCTGATGCGCCCAAGGAAATAATTGGAAATGGGATTTATTCCCATTTCCTTTTTTTGGAATCATAATTGGAAAATTTTTCCAAGGAAAATATTGGAATAGATGGTAAAAATTGCCCGGTCGTCACTGAGGGTGATGACCGGTTTTTCAGAAAATAACCCTATATGGCAATTTTTTGCTCAATCTAGCGGCCTCTCATATGCCGCATGTTTTTCCCGAAACTTGCAATTTTAAAAAAAATATTTTATAATATATATACAGAATAAAGAGTTCTGGAAATCTTTATAAAGAGGTAATATACATATGTATAATTTTTATGACCGCCTGATGAAGGGTGAATCCGCAGAGGATATTGCCAAGAGCATCACTGATGAACTGAATAAGGCTCAGACCAAGAGAGCAGAAGAACTGAAAGCTAAGGCTGCTGAATCCAAGAGAGAGCAGACAAGACTAGCTGATGCAGAGGTTATCTGTGCTGGTCTGGTGAAGTTTGCTAAGGAATACTATGGCTATGACATTGAGGTTAAGCCGGAAGACCTGGTGAAGGTATTTGATATGGCTGATAAGATTGGTCGTGCCATTGAGGACCTTGGTAAGACGGTTGAAAAGCCTGCTGAGAAAGTAAAGGCTAAGGTATACAAGGTTAATGGCTCTGCTGATGAAGTCATTGATAAGTTCCTTAATCTGATGGGGTGGTAAATGATAGTCCGGGCAAGCCGGCCTATCAGTCGTAGGTATAGGGGATAAACCCCTATACCTCCTCCTTTAAATGTGCTGATTTGACTTTTATAAAAAAATATTATATAATATTAAAAAAAACAATTATTGAATAGGTTGGTGAAGATTTGATGTCGGTCGATATGAGATACAAGAGCAGCAACATGTGTTGTAGGGGCACGCCACTTTTTCATTTTAGCTCAATTCAATACAATTTTATTTTAATTTAAAATAAAATTCATATAATTTAATATTATTTTAATATAATCTAATTAAGTATTATTTACAATATATTGGCCTACATCTATATATGCGTTCCTATCATTTCCTTTTAACTTATATTTTAAATTTTTTTACACAAATAATACTCTATATTACTCCTATTCAATAATTGTTTATATATGAAAAAAATGGAGGTATTAACCTCCATTTTTTTTACTTTACTCTCTTTAATCTCCATTCTTTTACTAAAATAGGAGTGAAATGATGTTTTTCTTTAAATCTATCTCTTGCTTTTTTGAAGTAATTAATTTCTTTAGATATATCCTCTCCTTCAGCTTGACGATAGAATGCATTACTGGCTTCTTCCTCACCAATATGCTCTTCTTTTAATATAGCACGCCAATCATCTACTAATTCATCAGGCATTGGATCATAACTAGGATACATTACCCAAATAGATTTATTATTAGTTTCACCATATTTATTAAATGGCTCTCTAATATACCTATCGACTACAGCTCGAACATTAGTATGCCCATAAACTTCAGTTCCAAAACTATACATAGCTTCACGAGCTATTTTAGTTTTACTATTAGGTTTATATTCAGGAGTTAATGCAGCAATAGTAAATGTCTCATAATCCTTCTTTTTCTTCTCTGTCAATTCTTTAGATTTTAACTTACGAGGCATAGGCTAATAATCTCCTATAATCTCTGTAACTATAATAGTATAAGGACGACCTTTTTTGAATTCAAATTCATAAAAGTTACTTAACCAATCTATTAAATCATTTAATCTACGTTCCACTTGACAATTTGGAATCCCTAGTTCTTTACAAAATTCTTCTTTGAATTTATAAATCTTATTAAGCTCAATCAATTTGTAATACCTCCCTTCTTCCTTACCCTTATGATAACTTGTAATAAATTTTGTGTCTATATAGGAGAGTAACTATCACAAAATTCATTACAACTTTATTTAAAATGGATAATTCATTCACTATTTCTTCAAAATTATAATAATATGTTTGAAATTTTCTGTCCAAATATTTATGCGGTTGCAGTAGGGTATTCTAGAAAGTCTTATGTAAAAATACCTATTGGAGCAAACTTATAGAAATGTTTGTCCTACCTTACTCTTGCATATAAACTATCAAGATTAGTCGATTTTATTAAAAATTTTTGATAAAATATATATAAGATAAAAGATAAGAAAGGAAAATCTCTTAAATGCCAAATTATCGTAATGAAACCGGCGAAGTTGGTAGCTATAACAACCTAAAAGTCTGGGTTCTTAATGGTGAAGAATTCCAAAAGAAACTACTCACCAAAGGCGGACTTAGTGCTACTACCATCTACTGCCTTAAAGAATATGACCCCTATCATAAGCTGCTGCCTGATTGCATGTACGCCTATATGATTAACCCTAATGACCGTGACAACCTCTACTGCCTAGGCACTATGGGCAATTATGGAAAAGTGAATTTCAAGAAAAATATTGCCGCCTGTGAACGCTTCCCTATTGCCGTCCGCAGAACACCTGAACCTGCATTTGAAGTAGATACCACTAACTATGGCGACGCCCCTACTCTTACAACCATTGACAGCATCCTTGCCGATATCCAGAAGTGGAACACAAAGATTAATTATGCCGATTATACTAAAACAGTAGATGTATATCTGGAGGCTCTTACATGAGTAAATTTTTTATTTTTGCCACAGATGATGATAATATGTATTATTACAATTTTGAAGATATTGTTTGTGTAAGATTCTACAAAGATAAATCATATCATATGACTATTACTACTAAATATTGTGGTATTGAAACTTTTAATTTTAATTCTTATGATGCTTTTGAAACAGCCATTGCATCATTTAGGAGTATCCATTAATGATTAATCCATATTTCACATTTACAACAGATAATAAAAATTTATGCTGCTATAAAACATCGGCTATTCTTAATGTCAATTTTTATATTGACCCAAATGAAAAATATAAGATGTAGATTCAAACGTCAGGTGATACTACATTAGATACTATCAGCACTTATACATTTAAAAGCAAGAAATATTGGGAAGTAGCCCAAAATAGATGGATGGATATTATGAGGGCGGCACGCAATGAAGCAGTAAATAATACCAATATGAAATATTATGGTAGCTATGGAGATGTTGACCCATGGTAAAAATCTACACAGGCCTTTAACGCCAAAAGCATATCAAGCAACAAACATTCGGTCCATCGGTTTCCACCCTACTGAACGCACCATTAATATCTACTATTGGAATAATCAAAAAGAAACTATTAAATTTGATGATGAAGATCACTGCCGTGCCGCATATCAAAAACTTTACGAATATATTGCTTATCCGTTTTAATTGAAAAATAAATAAAAATATTATAAAATATATATATAAATGATAGAGGAAAAATAAAAAATGGATAAAACTTTATTCGCCAAACTTACTACTCTTACATCTGAAGCAGAAGTCAATAAAGAACGTCGGGCAACTGAAAAGGCGGAGCAAATCATCGCAAATAATACACCAGCAATGCTACAGGCGGCGACAAATGGTGCTTACGCTTATACCATTGTCATTTCTCCCGATGATACTCCCTCGTCGAACAATTATACCGTTAAGAAACTTCAAGAAATTCTTAATTCTAATAACTTCACAACTCAATATTTCCAAGATAATACAATGATTGTTAGGTGGCGTGACGCATGAACCTTGATGAATATCTTGATCGTGCAACTGAAATGCGAAACGAGATTGCCGCTTATGATGAAAAGATAGTGCGGCTTTTGGACGAAAGAGTTCAATTGGCAAAAAACTTGGTAGAACTCAAAAAAGAACATTCTCGTCCTGCATATACACCAATAGTAGAAGAAAAGAAAATAGAATATCTAAGCACTCTAACTTCTTATCCAGATTTAATTAAGATGATATGGCCTATGATTATGGGTTATAGCCGCATCCCCTATAACGAAAGGATTTAATTATGAAAATGAAAAACAATGTCTCCGGTAAGACTTATACGATTGCACAAATCTTCCGAGACGATAGCGGATATTTCCGTGTCCTTTACTTTGACCCCGAAGCAAATAGATGGCTAACCGAAAGCCTCAACTTCTTTACTCCAGTAGAAAACTAACTAAAATTAAGAAAGGAAAAGAACAATGGATATTAATCACTGTGGTTATATTGTAAAAGTTAAAGAGCTGCGGAAGCACCCTAATGCTGATAAGCTCTACATCGCAACTTTCTTCGGCAATGACACTTGCGTTTCTATTGACACGCAGGTTGGCGATATTGGTGTCTACTTCCCCTGCGACCTTCAGCTTTCCCTTGAATTTTGCATCGCCAATCATCTGTGCCGCAAGCTTCCCGATGGAACTGCTGATACCGGTTATATGGAAGTAGATAAGCGTAATATTACTGCTATTAGACTACGTGGCGAACGCTCTGACGGTCTATATCTGCCGATTAGCTGCTTCAATTATTGCTATGATGATGATGCAAGTGCTTATCTAAAGGTGGGCGACATTATTAGCGAAGTTAATGGTCATCCTATCTGCAATAAGTATATTCCGCGTACTAAAAAGCAAAATAATACTAATGGCTCTAATGTGAGCAAGACTCGCAAGCATAAGGATCCGATCGCTCCTCTGTTCAAAGAGCATATTGATACTGCCCAACTTGCTTATAACCTTAATGCGTTCAAGCCTGGCGACCTTATTGAAATTACTCGTAAGCTTCACGGCACTTCTGCACGAATTGGCTATCTGCCTGTCCTCAAGGGCTATAAGCGTACTCTATGGGATAAGATTACTCGCAAAGATGGTACCCCTATTTATCAGTATGATTACATTGACGGCACTCGCCGCACTCTGCTGGTTAGCTATGATGGCGGCTTCTATGGTTCTAATGAATTCCGTAAGCATTTCCATGAAGCAATTAAGGGTAAGCTGCATGAGGGCGAAACTTGTTATGCAGAAATCGTAGGCTTCACTGATGATGGTACGCCGATTATGGGTTCTGTTTCTAACAAGAAGACCAATGATAAGGCATTCATTAAGCAGTATGGTGATATGACTACCTTCTCTTATGGCTGTGACCCTACTGGCGTTACTGCTTCGAAGAATGACTTCTACGTTTATCGTATGACTTTAACTACTCATGATGGTTATACTGTAGAGTATTCTCCTGAATATACTCGGTATCGCTGCGAGCAGATGGGTGTGAAGTTCGTACCTGTTGAGTGGCGTGGCTATATCCCCGAGCATCCAGCATCTGAAACTGATGACACTATTACTGCTGGCGAATGGATTATGAACAAAGCAGAACAATATTATGATGGTCCTGAGCCGATTGACCCGCGGCATGTGCGGGAAGGTGTAGTCGTCCGTCTGGTTGATAAGCCTTCTTTTACAGCATATAAGATCAAGAATTTCTCTTTTAAACTAATCTCTGGCATTGCAGTTGCTGAAACTAACCCCGTAGATGAAACAGTCGCAGAGGAACTGTAATGATTATTATTAAAATATTATTTAAAGTATTATGTGCCTTAATTGGTGCAATTATTGGAATAGCAATAGCGAGGGCAACTGATTAATGGAAATTTTTTTCTTGACTCTTTTTATTTGTCTTATCTTTTACACTCTTGGCCGGTTGCATGATGATTGAAATATTTATTTTTAGTTTTGTAATCATTGCATTCGTAATGTATTTATTTTGTAAAACAAACGATTTATAAGGAGAATTAATATGAGAAGTAGAAGTAGCGTCCTGATGATTATTATTGTTGTAGCTCTTGTAGTTGGCATGTTGATTTTTACATTCAGTGGTGCGAATTTCCAGCGTACCCTCAAGAGTTGGAGAAGTAATTACACCGGCGGCCTTTATCGTACTGTATCTGTTTATGATTACAGTGGTAATCTCTTGCGAGAATACGGTCCGGCAATGATTGATATTAGTGAATCAGAAAATGAAACATTCTTTGATTATAATGGTAATCGTATTGTAATTCATAATGCTATTGTAATCGTTGAAGAAGTAAATAAATAACTAAAGAGCCAGAGCAAATCTGGCTCTTTTATTTTTATAAAAAAATTTGTTAAAATATATATATAAAAATGAGGGAGAAA
>ERZ1034920.798-NODE-798-length-22717-cov-8.587194_pt1 | contig 22717 bp, 20 predicted proteins | sample MGYA00520688_ERZ1034920 | MGnify/ENA primary metagenome ERZ1034920 (study PRJEB33766, sample SAMN09781785) | gut metagenome | biome: gut microbiome | host: Homo sapiens | place: Madagascar | study: EMG produced TPA metagenomics assembly of the PRJNA485056 data set...
TTCTTTTTCCTCCTGGGTATTTCAGAATATCTCTTATATAAGATGTTGGGATAAAACTGTCCAACTATGATATCTTTGTATCATTATATAATAAATTAATCCCTTTTTCTATACTAATTCCGCTTTCATCCTATGAACTTTTTATGAAAAAACGGATCTCCTTTTTGGATGCTCCTGCCTCCACATGATCTCCTTGCTGGATCTCTCCGTTCAGGATCGCATCTGCCAGTTTATCTTCCAGTTCCGTCTGCAATGCACGACGAAGTGGTCTTGCACCATATTTCGTATCAGTTCCCTTTTCAACGATCAGCTCTTTCGCAGAACTCCGCAGTTTCAGATGGATATTCATCTGCTTTTCAAGCCGTCCGGTAAACTCATTGCATAACAAAGAAACAATTTTCTTTATATTTTCTTTGTCCAGTGTATGGAATACGATCATCTCATCAATTCGGTTGAGAAATTCCGGTCGGAAGATCTGCTTCACTTCCTCCATAACTCCCTGCTTCATTTTCTTATAATCTCCGGCTTTATCTTCTTTTGCAGCAAAACCCAGCTTTTTCGGATCAATGATGGCTTTTGCACCTGCATTCGACGTCATGATGATTACCGTATTGGAGAAATCTACTTTTCTTCCCTGCGAATCCGTAATATGTCCGTCATCCAGCACCTGAAGCAGCACATTAAATACATCTGGATGTGCCTTTTCAATTTCATCAAAAAGAAGTACTGAATAGGGATTCGTCCTGACCTGGTCACTGAGCTGTCCGCCTTCCTCGTGTCCTACATATCCCGGTGGGGAACCGATCATCTTTGATACAGAATGCTTTTCCATATACTCCGACATATCGACACGGATCATTGCCTCTTCTTTTCCAAATAAAGCTTCGGCAAGTGCCTTGGAAAGTTCTGTCTTTCCAACTCCGGTCGGACCTAAGAATAAGAAAGAACCAATCGGCCGCTTCGGATCTTTCAGACCGACTCTTCCTCGCTTCACAGCTCTTGCCACGGCACTGACCGCTTCATCCTGTCCGATGACCCTCTTCTGAAGGATCTTTTCCAGATTCTTTAATCTCTCAGTATCGCTTTCCGTCAATTTGCTTACCGGAACTTTTGTCCAGACTGATACTACCTCTGCAACTTCATTTTCCGTAACAGATGGGTGAAGTCCCTCCTGCTTTTTATTAAACCGCTTTTTCAGGGCAGCCAGTTTCTTTTTTGCTTCTTCCTGCTCTTTCTGGATCAGGGATGCTTCTGCGAAATCTCCTGCCACGATACTTTCCTCTTTCTGCTTCTCCAGATCTTTGATCAGATCTTCCAGGTTTCGGAAATTTTCCGGAACTTTATAGCCTTTCAGACTCACCTTTGAGCATGCCTCATCCAGTACGTCAATCGCCTTATCTGGCAGATGACGATCCGTGATATAACGTTCAGACATAAGTACTGCTGCCTCAAGTGCCTTCTCCTCGATCACTACTTTATGATGTGCTTCATACTTATCTTTCAGTCCTTCAAGAATCTTCCGGCACTGCTCCGGGGTCGGCTCTTCCACAGAAACAGGCTGGAAACGACGCTCCAGTGCTGCATCTTTCTCGATGTATTTCCGATATTCCACGATCGTTGTCGCACCGATGAGCTGCAGCTCCCCTCTTGCCAGTGACGGCTTCAGGATACTGGACGCATCAATCGCCCCTTCAGCTCCTCCCGCACCGATCATCGTATGGATCTCATCAAGGAACAAAATAATATTGCCTGCCGCCTTCACTTCTGCGATCAGGCCTTTCATCCTCTCCTCAAACTCTCCACGATACTTTGATCCTGCGATCAGTCCGGGAAGATCCAGCGTATAAATTCTCTTCCCTTTCATCTTCTCAGGTACCAGCCCGGACACGATCTGCTGTGCCAGCCCTTCAATGATGGCTGTCTTTCCAACTCCCGGCTCTCCCACCAGACATGGATTATTTTTTGTTCTTCTGCTCAGGATCTCCATTAGACGGTACATCTCCTGTGCCCGTCCAATGACCGGATCCATCCTGCCCTCTTCTGCACGGGCTGTCAGATCCGTACAGAACTGCTCCATCATCGCCCCGCTTCCATGGCTCTCATCCTGAAGACTGTCCTGATACTCCTTGGGATCAAGCCCAACCGCAAACATAATATCCTGGAACAGCTTCTGAAGGTTTACGTTCAACGTGATTAAGATCCGTGTTGCAACGCAGTCAACATCCCGGATCATCGCCAGCAGCAGATGCTCCGTTCCCACATACTCTGTATGCAGTCTTCCGCACTCCTGCTCACTGCTCCTCAAAAGGAACTGGAACCTCGGACTCTGCTCCGGCCTCGTCGCAACCGTCACATCTTCATCCGGTGCCACCAGCTCATTGATCAGCCGTGAAATCTTTTCCACATCCACACCATTCTTCGCAAGCACCTGTCCGGCCACTCCCGAATATTCTTTTCGCAGGGCCAGCAGAAGATGCTCCGTTCCTATATAAGGATGCTTTCTCTCTCTTGCTATTTTCCCTGCCTGCCTGATCACATTCTCCGCAGGTTTTGTATAAGCTATCCGCATCTTTACCTCCTCAACTTACTCTTACTTACTCTTTCTTACTTACTCTTAATATTCTTAATTACTCTTGATCACTCATAATCATCAAATATCTCATCTACCAGCTCATGTACTTCTCTTCTTGAGATATTCTTACAGCAGCCACGGGCAAGTACGATCCGAAGCTGCCTCCGCATTTCCTCCAGCTGCTCCAGTTTATCCACATCCAGTGCGATCACCGCTCCTCTTCTCTTGTCCAGACTGATATAACCTTCCCGCTTCAGGACATTATAGGCTTTATTCACCGTATGCATATTCACGCCTACTGTATCCGCAAGCTGCCTGACTGACGGCAGTGAATCTCCTTCATGTATCACCGAGGCAGCAATCCCCATGATAATCTGGTTACAAAGCTGAATATAGATCGCTTCATCACTGTTAAAATCTATTTCTAAAATCATGCCGCTTCCCCTTCCTCTGTTGTGTTATATCTATACTAGCACAATCTCATATTTCCATCAAGTCTAAAGAAAGACTTTACCGCACTCGGCCCGGCAGAACATGATACACAAAAAGCAGAAGCCCGTTAAAAGAACTTCTGCCTTCTGCCATCTTCACGCATTACACTTTTACAATTTTCTTTTTTCCGCAAGAAAGTCTTATCACTTTTCCTTTTGACCGTGAGAAAATTTTATTCCTTTTGCCCACCTTTCGGGAATTGGATCTCAACCCTTGTTCCCTTTCCCGGTTGACTCTTCACGGTAACCTTCGCTCCATGCAGGATTGCTCCGTGCTTCACGATAGATAATCCAAGACCCGTCCCGCCACGCTCTTTGGAATGACTCTTATCTACCCGGTAGAAGCGTTCAAAGATACGCTCCTGATGCTCCTCCGGTATCCCGATGCCTGTATCGCTCACACTGATCTTTGGACCATCCAGCGTATTTCCAACCCAGACTGAAACGCTTCCCCCGTCCCGGTTATACTTGATCGCATTTTCTATAATATTATAGATCATCTCATCCAGGATCTGCCGGATCCCATGACAGAATACCGGTTCTCCACTCAAAGCCACTGAAATTTTTTTCTCCGATGACTGCGGGGAAAGACGGCTGACGATCTCACGGGTCAGCTGATAAAGCTCTACCTCTTCTTTTTCCAGTTCCACCGACTCCTCATCCAGCTTGGATAACTTAATGATATCTTCCACCAATGTGATCAGCCGGCGTGCTTCCTTATAGATCCTCTTTGAAAATCCCGGGATATCCTCTGCACGTACCAGCCCGTTCATCATGATCTCTGCATAACCGGAAATGGATGTCAGCGGTGTCTTCAGCTCATGGGAGACATTCGCCGAAAATTCCTTTCGCATATTTGCGACCGCTTCTTTCTCCTTATTCTGCCTGTCGATCGCTTCAAGGAGCGGTATCATCTCAGGGTAGATCGCATTCTCCATCGGATGCTCCAGATCCAGATGCATCACCGGTTCCATCAGACGCTTCGTCTGCCAGTTTGCAAGGAACAATGCCAGTGCGATACCGATCACAGATAAGATCAGCATAACCGGAAGAATATTCCATGCAGTTCTGATCAGACTGTCCATCGGTCTGGCAAGCCGCAGCACACTTCCGTCATCCAGGCGGATCGCACAGTAGTATAACTCTTTCCCTACCGTATCCGACATACGGATATCCTCTCCCTGTCCCTTTGCCAGAGCCTGCTTCACCTCTGCCCGTGACTTATGGTTCTCCAGCTTTTTACTGCTGTCCGAATCATACAGAACCTCTCCATTATGGGAAATGAAGGTAAGGCGGGTGTCTTCATCCGCCTTTACCATTGGTTCTAATTTTTTCAGATAGTCTTCGCCGGCTACATCTACACCGCTGCTGAGGTACGCTGCCTCCTGCTGCACTTCCTTTTCCAGAATCCCAAGGTTCTGGTTGTACAGGATCACTGTCATGATCACATAGAAAGGAAATAATGTCGCCAGCAGGATCAGCATCATACTTTTCTGGATCTTCTGCTTCATTATTCTCCTCCCACACGGTATCCTACTCCACGTACTGTCTGGATCATATCTCCCTTTTCGCCCAGCTTCTGCCGGAGCGTACGCACATGCACATCTACTGTTCTTGTCTCACCGTCAAAGTCATATCCCCAGATCTCCATAAGGAGCTGATCGCGCGTCAGTACGATCCCTTTGTTCACCATCAGCTTTTCGAGCAGTTCAAACTCCTTCAAAGTCAACGCCACTGCTTTCCCATCCACTGTAACCTCATGCTTTTTGATATTCATGCAGACTCCCGAAAGCTCAATCTCCGACTTTTCCTCTGTCTTTCTGCTTCTTCTTAAGACCGCCTTAATTCTGGATACAAGCTCCATCATCCCGAAAGGCTTCGTCACATAGTCATCTGCTCCCGAATCCAGTCCGATCACCTTATCATACTCTGAGCCTTTTGCCGTCACCATGATCACAGGGATTTCCTTCGTCTTTGAAGAAGACTTCAGCTTCTTCAGGAGTACCATTCCGTCATCTCCGGGCAGCATAATATCCAGCAGGATCAGCTCTGGTGTATCAAACGCAAGAGCCTTCATAAAAGCACTTCCATCAGCAAATCCCTTTGCCTTCAGTCCGGTTGTCTCTAAAGTATAGATCACCAGTTCTCTGATGTTATCATCGTCTTCCACGCAATAAATCATTCTCCGTACTCTCCTTTAGCTTTCATGCATTGCAGCACTGTCCTTATGAACTCCCGTAATAGAAAACTCTACCCACTCTGCAATATTCGTAGCATGATCTCCAATCCTCTCAAGATATTTTGTTACCATGATCAGATCAAAGATCCTGCTTCCCTGTTCCCCATGCTCTGCCTTGATATAATCAATCATCTTATCCCTGATCTCGTCAAAATACTCATCAATCTTATCATCAGAAGCCATTACCTTCCGTGCAAGCTCCAGATCCTTTTCAACATATGCCACCACACTGTCCCGTACCATCGTACTGACTCCGGTTGCCATTGCACCGATCAGTTCAATATCCTGCGATACATTCTCATACTTTGCAGAGATAATGATCTCCGCAATATCCGAAGTCTGGTCTCCGATACGTTCCATGTCGGTGATCATCTTAAGTGCTGCCGAAATTCTTCTTAAGTCTTTTGCTACCGGCTGCTGCTGAAGCAGAAGCTTCAGACAGAGACGTTCAATCTCCTTCTCCATCTGATCTATTTCTTCATCTTCTGCAACCACGACCTTTGCCTGATCGACACTTCCTTCTTTCAGTGCCCGGGTTACCTTTGAAATTGCAATCTCACATAATTCCCCCATATGGGTAAGCTGTTCATCCAGATGATGCAGCTGCTGATCAAATCTGTTACGCATAATTTAACCGAACCTCCCTGTAATATAATCCTCTGTCTTTTTATTCGCCGGAACTGAGAATAAAGTCTCCGTATTATTATATTCGATCACCTCTCCTAAAAGGAAAAAGGCGGTATTGTCAGAGATACGTACTGCCTGCTGCATATTGTGCGTAACCATGACAATAGTATAATCTTTTTTCAGCTCCATCGCAAGGTCTTCGATCTTGGATGTAGAAATCGGATCCAGTGCTGATGTCGGTTCATCCATCAGCAGAACTTCCGGTTCTACCGCCAATGCACGGGCGATACACAGTCTCTGCTGCTGTCCCCCCGACATTCCCAATGCACTCTTTTTCAGACGATCCTTACATTCTTCCCAGATTGCTGCATTTCTCAATGACTTTTCTACAATATCATCCAGCTTCGCTTTCGAACGGATTCCATGCGTCCTTGGACCATAGGCAATATTATCATAAATACTCATCGGAAATGGATTCGGCTTCTGAAAAACCATTCCGACTCTTTTTCTGAGCAGATTGACATCCATACCTTTGAAGATATTTTTTCCATCCAGAAGGATCTCACCATCGATCCGGCATCCTTCAACCAGATCATTCATACGGTTGATCGACTTTAACAATGTAGATTTACCACATCCGCTAGGTCCGATAAAAGCAGTGATCTTATTCGCTTCAATTTCAAGATTAATATTCTTGAGAGCTTTAAAATCACCATAATATAAATCTAAATTTTTGATACTTAACTTCGACATTCTTTTTTCCTCTCTATTTCTTCGTCAGCCGCTTTGCGATCATCCCTGACAATGTGTTGATCACCACAACAAGGATCAGCAGGATCACTGCTGTTGCATATGCCTGGTTCATATAAAGACCTTCACTGGAAAGCATATACATATGCACCGCCAGAGTACGTCCTGATCCAAATGCATTCTTCGGAATCTGTGCCACCGTTCCTGCCGTATAGATTAGGGCTGCCGTTTCTCCTACAATTCTTCCGATCGCAAGAATAACACCTGCAAGGATTCCCGGGATCGCACTTGGAAGCACAATCTTAAATACCGTCCGCAGCTTCCCTGCTCCCAGTCCAAAGCTTCCTTCCCTGTATGAGTCGGGAACCGATTTTAAAGCTTCTTCCGTTGTTCTCATGATCAATGGAAGGATCATAATGGATAAGGTAAAGGCTCCTGCCAGAAGAGAAAATCCCCAGTGCAGTGCATTTACAAAGAACAGCATGCCGAACAGACCATATACGATCGACGGGATTCCTGATAGAGTTTCCGTTGTCAGACGGATCACGTCAATAAATTTATTTCCTCTGCCCGCATATTCCACCAGAAAAATTGCCGAAAAGATTCCGAAAGGAACCGCAATGAGCAGGGAAAGCAACGTCATCACAACCGTATTGACCAGAGCCGGAATCACCGAAGCGTTCTCCGATGTATAATGTAACGAGAACAGGGACGGCTTAATATATGGCAGGCCATTAACCAAAATATATATAAGCAGAAAAATCAGTACTGCAAATGTGATCAGGGCTGCCAGCATGACCAGAAGCATTAAGACCAGCGATCCCGGATGCTTCAGGTATGAGTGCATCTTGTCGCGTGCCGACAGATGATTCACAGCATTCTCATTCATTTTCACCCCTCCTCTTCAACAATGCCACACTAAAGTTAATGATCAGGATAAATACAAATAAGACAACCCCGGTAGCGATCAGTGCCTCTCTGTGCAATCCGGTTGCATATCCCATTTCAATGACAATATTTCCAGTCAGCGTACGCATTCCCAAAAGCATATTGGATACAAGCCTTGGCTGGTTTCCGACGATCATGATCACTGCCATCGTCTCTCCGATCGCACGCCCGATCCCCAGCACAATCCCTGCGATCACACCCGATTTTGCTGCCGGGATGATTACGGTAAAAATACTTCTCTCATGCGTTGCGCCAAGGGCCAGTGCCCCTTCATAATACTGCCCCGGTACAGCTCTCAATGCACTTTCTGTTGTTCCGATGATTGTCGGAAGGATCATCATTCCAAGAATGATCGAAGTTGTCAGTACGCCTTTTCCATCTCCTGACTTCTGAACCATTCCCATCATTTTCATCCATTTTCCCAGATCACGGATGATCGGAACAACCACAACAAGTCCAAAGAAACCGTAGACAACAGATGGGATTCCTGCCAGCAGTTCTGTTGCCGTTTTCAGCGGTTTATAAATTTTCTCAGGGCAATACATAGCCATAAATACTGAAGTGAGGATTCCGATCGGAACTCCAAAAAGAATCGCTCCGGCTGTCACGTAAATACTTCCGATGATCATTGGAAAAATTCCGAACAGCTCATTTCCCGGACGCCAGATATCTCCGGTGATAAATTTTACAAATCCAATTTCTCTGATCGCAGGGATTCCATTTGCAAAAAGAAAGATGCAAATAAGAGCTACCGCCAGCACCGAAGTACAGGCGGCAATAAAGAAGACTCCCTGCATGACCTTCTCAGTCACTGCTTTTGATTTCATTCTTTTTTCCTCTTAATCTGTCAAGATCATGTCAAATTACTTTCGTTGTCAACTATTTTGTGAGTTCATCCCATGTAGATACATTTCCGACATAAATATCTTTTACCTGATCGGCTGACAGCTCATCTGTCGGGTTTGCATTATTTACGATCACTGCAATTCCGTCTGTAGCAATTACAGTAGGCTCAAGTTTTGCTGCCTCATCATCTTTCAACTCTCTGGATGCCATACCAATATCATAGCTTCCCTCGATCGTGGATGTCATTCCTGTTGTAGAATCTGAGGTCTGAAGCTCGATACTTGCATTCGGGTTAACCGCTTTGTAAGCCTCGATCAGTTTTTCCATCAGCGGGGATACAGAAGAAGAACCACCTACTACACAGCTTCCTGAAGGCTTTGTTCCTGCATAATCCTTTACATCTGCAACAGCAATATACTTCTCATCTGCTACAACTTTCTGTCCTTCAGTACTCATGATAAAGCTTATAAAGTCTTTTGCGACCTCGTTATTAAGATCTTTCTTTACTGCAATGTTAAACGGTCTGGATACTTTGTAAGAACCGTTCTCGATATTCTCTGCAGTTGCTTCTGCTCCGTCAATCTTCAGTGCTTTTACACTGTCATTCAGAGAACCAAGTGACACATAACCGATCGCATACTCATTGTCTGCAACTGTTGTCAGCATAACAGAAGTATTATTTGTGATCTGTGCATCTGTTGTTGTCATGTCAACCTTTGTTCCGTCATCCTGCTTCTCTTCGATTCCGAACAACTCAATGAAGGCTCCCCTTGTACCTGAACCATCCTCACGGGAAACGATCGTAACATCACTTGTCTCATCCCAGTCGGAAGTTGCATCTGACTGATTTGCGTCTGCACCTTTTGTATCTGTGCCATTGCTACTTCCACATCCAACTGCTGTTACTGCTACCATACTTACCATCATTACCGCTGCGGCAAATTTTTTCATTTTCATTTTTAAAATCTCCTTTTTCATATCGGACTCTTTTTGTCCCAATCTCTTTTCTGGTCTTTGAGGACTTTTTTATTTCCCCCTGACCACGATATTTATGATAAAAGACTATTGTTAAATGTAAAATCGGGCGATTGTTAAATCTGCGTAAAGCATGACAGCAAAAAACCGCAGTTGTGTAATTTTCACAACTGCGGTCTCTATTTCCCCCGGTTCTCTCTAAAAGCTTTTATTCAACCGTAACAGACTTTGCAAGATTCCTCGGCTTATCCACATCCAGTCCCTTTGCTACACTGACATAATATCCCATCAACTGCAGCGGTACGATCGCAAGACTGGTTGCAAAGAAAGACTCCGTCTGCGGTACATAGACTGCAAAATCTGCCGTATCCTCAATATTATAATTGCCATAAGTCGTCAGTCCCATCAGGTAAGCTCCACGGCTCTTCACCTCTACCATATTACTGATCGTCTTTTCAAAAAGATCTGCCTGCGTTGCAACACCAACGACCAGGATACCATCTTCGATCAGACTGATGGTTCCATGCTTCAGTTCTCCTGCCGCATAAGCCTCCGAATGAATATAGCTGATCTCCTTCATCTTCAGGCTGCCTTCCATACTGATCGCATAATCTATCCCTCTTCCAATAAAGAAGACATCCTTTGCATTTGCATACTTGCTCGCAAACCACTGGATACGCTCCTTATCATCCAGCGTCTTCTGGATCTTCTCCGGAAGTGTCCCCATCTCCTCGATCAGTGCTTCATAGCACTCATCCGGAATCACACAATTCACCTTTGCTGCCTGAATGGCCAGCAGATACATTGCGATCAGCTGGGTACTGTATGCCTTTGTCGTGGCAACCGAAATCTCCGGTCCTGCATAAGTATAAAGAATATAATCGCTCTCCCTCGCAATACTGGAGCCAACTACATTCACGATACCAAGCACAGGAATCTTGCGTTCTTTTGCAAGACGAAGTGCAGCAAGACTGTCTGCTGTCTCACCGGACTGAGAAACGATCACAACCAGCGAATTTTTCACAAGCTTCGGATTCCGGTAACGGAACTCGGATGCAAGATCAACTTCCACCGGAATATCTGCCAGTTCCTCGATCACATACTTTCCTACCATTCCAACATGATAGGCAGAACCACATGCAACAATATAGATCCGTTCTATCTCCTGCAGCTTTTCATCTGTAAGTCCCGTCTCGGAAAGATCGATCTTTCCGTCCTTAACATAAGCACCGATCGTATCACGTACTGCCCGTGGCTGTTCATGGATCTCTTTCAGCATGAAATGCTCATATCCGCCCTTCTCTGCAGACTCAGCATCCCATTTGATCTCAACCTGCTCCTTCTGGATCTCTTCTCTGTCAATATTATAAAAATGAATCTCATCCTGTGAAAGCTCAGCAATTTCATGGTTTCCGATATAATATACATTTCTGGTCTTATCAAGAATCGCAGGCACGTCGGACGCGATCAGACATCCGGTCTGACTCTTTCCAATAATCAGCGGACTGTCCTTTCTTGCAGCGTACATCTTGCCCGGATAATCGTGGAACATAATCCCAAATGCATAAGAACCCCTGATACGCAGCATTGCTCTGGAAATTGCCTCCAGCGGAGTGCCTGTCTTCCTATAATAATAATCAACCAGCTTCACCGCAATCTCCGTATCAGTCTGGGAATAAAATGCATATCCCGACTTAATCAGCTTATCTTTTAATTCCTGATAATTTTCAATAATACCGTTATGAACAAGCACCACTGACTTGTCATCTGTGCAATGCGGATGTGCATTATTTTCCGACGGCTCACCGTGGGTTGCCCAGCGCGTATGACCGATACCACACGTTCCCGCTACTGCATGACCACCATTCGTCTTCTCAGATAAAATTTTCAGGCGGCCCTTTGCTTTGACTACAGCTATATCTCCTGTATCCTCATTGCGAATGGCAATTCCCGCAGAGTCATATCCACGGTATTCCAGCTTCGACAATCCTGCAAGCAAAACCGGTGCCGCCTGTTCTGTTCCCACATATCCAACTATTCCACACATCTCGAGAATCCTCCTCTAAAATAAATTAAGATTAAAGATTCCCCCCTGACTCCCTGTCTCAATCCATAGAACTAACTATTAAATTAATCATAAAAAATGATAACAGAAAAGCTGTCAATGACAGCCTTTCTTATCCTTATATTCAGATCTTAAAATTCTTTTCTGCTTCTTACTACAGCAAATGCACCGATACCAAGAAGAACTACTGCCATGCCTGCAACCGGGATCATGGAATTCTGTCCTGTCTTCGGAGAAACTGCCGTACCATTGCCTTTAGATGTACCAGTTGTTGTATTACCGTTATTGTTATTTCCACCATTTGCAGCTGCCAGCTTATAAATCAGAGATACCGGAGCACCTGCTGAAACTGAATGGAAGTAAGCTGCTACCTGATTTCCACTGACTCTCACACCCTTAAGAACTTCCCAACCATGCTCTGCACAGTAATAAAGGATGTCAACTATCATACCATCTGTCATATTATTCGCAACAAATGTGACTTTTACAAGGTTACCTGTTGATGCCTGCACACCTGTTACTCCCAGGTTCATCAATGGAGACAAGAACTTATATCCTGAAATATCATATCCTTTTACCTCAAGACCACTCTCCGCATAGTAATCCAATGATGAAGGAAGGTTTCCATCAAATGCTTCTTTAACACTCGCACTTGCCTTTGCATCGTTCATCTTATCTACAACCTTCTGGAGAGCATCATCATAAGTTCCAGATCCAACCGGTTCTAATGAAATCGTTCCCTTATCAGTACTTGCATTCGGCATATCAATAGAACCCACAATACTTCCTGCCGCCAACGCACTTACACTCATTGCCAATGCAGTAACCGCAGCAACAACACCCGTCATAAATCTTTTTTTCATCATTTTCCTCCTATTTCCCTTATAAGAAATCATTATTGTATATACATATATTCGAATTATATCACGTATATAGCAAAACTTCAATCATTTAGTTTCATTTTTTGTCATATTTTATCAATAAACAAGAGAGTTTACTTGATTTTTTCTACAAGATATGCCTGTACCACATAGCGGTAATCATCTCCTGCCCTGTCGCAGGTCGACAGGGTAAGAATCTTACTCTCCGTATTTACGGGAGCTGATTTATCAATGATCGCCCCCATTGTCCTTTGCTCCAGGATATCATTCAGATAAGCCTGCCGGTTATAGTCTTCCGTTCCTCCGTCATAATACAAAAGTATATGCCGGTTGTCTGTCCGGTACGCTGCAAAAATCTGATATTTCAAAATTGCATCGGGAGTATAAACTATCAGATCCTTATGTGCATTAAAATATGTATCATCTTCATATTTATGTAGTCCGGCGAACATGGAACCATCCTTCATATTATGTCCATACAAAAGAGTAATCGGATCATCAAAATCTTTCTTATTATAATTTTCAGAATAAATTGCCCCATTCACACTCTCGGTCTTTTGTGCCGAATGATCCAGATAATAACTATTATCTTCACTACTCTGGACAATCGGATAATCGATTACCGTATCCGGGATGGTGATCCATGCATAAATATCAGGATTCTCTTTCTGCAATGAATCGAAATCTACCGGGATATCTACCTTTTTTTCTTCCTGCTCCGGAACTTCCTGTCTCTTCTCTGCATTTTTTTCCTGCATTGCATGATACTCTTGTTCCGCTTTTTTTTCCATCCACCACGTTCCTGCGATAAAACCAATCAGTAATATCGCTGCAGTAAACGCACAGGCTGCAATGATGATCCACTTTCTCTTACCATTTTTTCTGTCCCGTTTCGTATTCTCCTGCATCACTCTGTATCCTCCCCGGCTGATACTTCATTATAAAATGTATTCAGGATCAGCTCGTAAAGTGCCTGATCATCCACATACATCTCATCATATACAGTTCCTCTTTGGGCATCTGCCTGCAAGGTGACAATATCATCTTCACTAAATGACATTGACAATCCTTTTGTTGCAAGATAAACAGCATCATTCAGATCAATATTGGTGACCATCTTGCCTGAAAGCTCATTATACAATCTTGCCGGCAGTCCCATATCTGATCTCATCTTTTCAATCGCCGTCTGTGCAAAACTCACCAGATAAGTCTTCTGACGTGCCATTCGCAGATTATTACTGAAATCAATCGCTGTATCTCTGGATCTGATAAAACTTAAAGCCTGCTTTCCATTCAAAGTCACGGTACTGCCCGCACTAAACTGGTTTGGCATCATCTGGGCAAGATCCTCCGGGATCGTCACCGTGACTCCGCCAACCGCATCATTCAATTGCTCAACAGCTTCCATGTTCAATGCCACATACGAATTAATGGGGATTCCATAAAACAAATTGGAAACTGCATCAACCATATACTGACAGCTCGTCTCTTTTCCATCTCCAAATGCATAGGCAAGTCCAAGATGATTTTCCGCATCTCCCACATAGTTGCCTTTATAATCAAATGTCTTGATCGGTGTCATTGTATCTCGCGACATGCCAATGATCCGCACCTTGTTCTTACTTTCATCCATTACCAGAAGAAAAATGGAATCTGCCTGTCCACTTTCACCGGAAATTCCCTCTATCTGCTGAATGTCTTCACTGTTCTGATCAATTCCCATAACAAGGATCGTAATCACATTTTCATTATACTGATAAGCTTTTCCATTATACCAGATCAGTCCTGAATCATCCGTCTGTATCCGATTCTCCACCTCACTGATATTATCCTTTGCATTCAGCTTACCATTGACACGCATAACATGATAAATTCCAAAAGCACAAATACCGGCAAGTAAAACAAGTGCCAGAAGAATCATTATCCCGCGGATAATATAGCGAACCGGCTTTTTCTTCTTTGCAAGCACCCGCCATAATAATACAGATGCCGCTCCAATCAATGTCCATGGAATATTCAGCAGAAAATGCCTGATATCAAACATTCCTTCCAATAATACCATCTGCACTGTCTGTGTACAGAGACTAAGCATCACGGCTGCTCCGGCTGCCTTGAGCAACATTTTCTTCCCAATACACTGCCATGCAAAAAGGATTCCAACGGGCAGGAACAAAAGTCCATAAAAAGAATTACAAATCAGAACCGTTCCGCCATACAAAGCGATCACACACCCCGCACAAACTCTTCTTATCAGAATTTTTCTTCTTTCCGTAATCCTCAATCTTGAGATTACAATCCCATAGAATGCCAGTAAAACTATACTTAAAATCCCAGCGATTCCATATCCTTCAAACGGAATATGGGCATATACCTCCGATAACGACTCAAGGAATTTACCTATACTGCTCAATCCATTCATCTATCTACTCCCTCGTACTCCTGACAACCGAACCTTTTCGTCAACAATATTTACAATGTATCTTCGGTGTTCATTGTCTCCTCATCCAGTTCTGCATATTTCCTGTATTTCTGATACTTACCATATCTTCCATAACCATATCCGCTTTGAGAAATATATCCCCCCATATCACGGTTGATCACATAACCGGTCAGCTTCTCTTCTTCAAAAGAATGCATTCCTGCCTGGATTTCTTTTGCATCTGCTTTATCAACTCTTACTACATACAAAACTTTATCTGCATAGGATGACAGGATAATTGCATCCGAAAATACATAGGAAGGAGCCGCATCCATCAAGATCACATCATATTCTTTTCTTAACTGTTCCAGCAAACTGTTCATTCTTTTCTCATCGATCAGTCCTGAAATTTTCCCCTTCTTCCGACCTGCACGGAAAAAAGTTACTCCGTCCTTCACGACCCGGATCTCTTCCGGTGTATTTTCACCTCTAAAATATTCCGTCAGTCCCGGTCCTTCCGGAAGTTTCATCAGTTCACTTACGGACGGTTGCCTCAGATCTCCATCAAGCAGTGCAACTTTCATCCCCTCCTGTGCGAATGCAAGTGCCAGATTCACAGAAGTCGTTGTCTTTCCCTCTGAAGGGATCGTACTGGTAATCAATAATACCTTATCCCCTGTCCGCCGCATGATCTGCTGCAATCTTGACTGAGTCATCAGGATTGCCTGCTTAAATACCCAGTCAATCCTCTTATTCGTGATCAAAAGCTTTAACTTTTTATTGCTGGAACGCTTCTTCGGTACAACTTCCGGAATACAACTGATACATCTTGAAGAAGTAATCCGTTTCATATCGCTCTCTTTTCTAATGGTTCTTACACTGAAAAGATACACCGTAGCCAACGCAAAACATACCACCAGTCCTGCCAGAAATCCTTTTGCCAAGATTGCTGCCAATGAATTTACATTCACCGGTCTGCCAGACGATGCCGCCTTATCTACGATCTGTAGTTCCACCGTTCCATTTGTCTTTGAAACCCATTTAGGGTAAACTGCCTGAAATGCCTCAAGCAATGGATTTACACTTTCATAATCATGTGTTGATATCGTTACAGAAAAGAAATTGGATTCATCTGTATTACTTGAAACGATTGAGAATTCTTCCGATACTTTTCCTTCTGCAGCCGAAAGAAGATCCTTTTTAAACTCATCATTTCCTATCAACACCGGGATACTCTTACTCAAACGTTTCGCAACTGCGGAATTGACTGTCATATATCCGGTTCCGGAAGCTGCATATGTGATTTTTGCTGAATAGACCGGTTCATACGTAAACTCAAAATAAGATACAATAATCCCTGCTACGATCACAAAGATCAGCAAAAACTGCAGCCAGAACTTTTTCAGGCAGCTCAGGTAATCCTGCAGCCAGCTCACAAGATCTATCTTTTCCATCTCTTCTGCTTCCGTAATATTCCTCTGTTCCTCTGTCTGCATCTACTTACTCCCCTGCATTTTTCTTCGCATTTTCATTGTAATACTTACCATAACCTTCCCGGCCTTTACTGATATTGCGTTCTCCCTTGGTCATATTCAGTACACCACCGATCACAGTTACACCATTCTCTTCTAACAGATCCACTGCGTCATTAACAGCCACTGCATGTACCTCATCCTGACACATAACCATCAGCATTGCATCCGCTGTCTCTGATATGATCTCAGCATCACGGATCAATTCCAATGGTGGAGTATCCATGACAACATAATCAAACTGTTCTTTCAACTGATGGATCATTGAAGCAAAACGCTCTGATTCTAACAAACGATACGGCTTTGCAACTGCCTTTTTCTGCCAGATGCAATAAATCGGATGTGCCTGTACCTCTGTCCGCTTCAGCACCTTGTCCAATTCACATTTTCCAAGCAGATATTCTGAAAGCTGCTCTTTTGGATCTACAGCTGCGTCAAAAATCTTTGCCAGTGACGGATGCCGCATATCACAGTCAACCAAAACCACTTTCTTTCCTCTTCGTGCAAGATTCAGGACCATATTAGTCGTCACCGTACTCTTACCATCATTTTCTTTGATACTTCCAACCATCAAAGTCTTATAGCCTTCCGCTGACATCTCTGATCCGATCGATGTTACAATCCGGTCTACTGCCTCCTCATACACATGATCCGTATCCTGATCTGAAATCAGCAGTGCTTTCTGCCCTGACTTCTTCTTTACATAATCCAAAGAACCGATCATCGGAATATCCAGCAAACGCTTTGCCTGCTCCATACTGTGGATCTTATCCGTAAAAATGCATAAGCACACCGTTGCTCCGACACCTCCTGCCAACACCAGCAAGATCAAAAGTGCCGAATACTTTACAGTTGCTTTTTCAGTCCTCTGCACATTGTTCGCCGAAATACTGCTCAACGGCTGCAACACATACCCGGATTCAAAATAATCTGAAAGCTCAGGGTACTGCTTCAATGCTCCTTTCAGCAGTTTGTAGGCACTTTCTGCATTCGTTCCCGATGCACTCATCCTGATAATATTCGTATCGGTAACAACTGACGCACTCAGGTTTCCCTGTACACGACTGCCTCCGGAAGCTTTAACGATCTGATCTCTCATCGTATCGCTATTCAAAACATTCACACTTCTCTCAAGTGCATTTTCAATATTTGTCTCCGCAAGCTTCTCACTCGTATTATCTCTCGGGATCACACACAGATTTACACTCACCGTATAAGTATCCTTCAAACTATGATCCAGAATTACATAGGAAAACATTCCCGTCAAGCACATACACATCAGAATAAAAACCGCATTTTTCTTAAGGGCTCTGAAAATATATCTCAGATCGATCTGCGAATCTAAACTTTGACTCTTATAACTTTCCTGACTCATACTTCCTCCCCTCACTCAACAACCACTATCAATTTAGCCGTACAATTCAGACCACTGGTCGGTGACGTATAAAGATAACTTACAGTATAAACTCCCGGTGTATAAATATCCACTCCTGATTCAACATAGATCTGCGTAATTGAGATCTGATTGTCCGGATCTGCCACATCTTCCGAAAATACAACCTGCTTCGCCTTATCGTATTCCGTGATCTGAGTCAGATAACTATTAGGATCAAACTCAGATCCTGTCGGCAGATACACCAGATAGGAGTTCAGATCGATCTGTGGACGTGCAGCATTTCCATCATATACTTCCACCTGAATCGGAAGTGTGACTGTATCTCCCACACTATTTGTCACACTCACTGTACAGTCATAAAAGCCCTGCTGCGGTTTTTTATCAAGAATCGCTGTATCTCCACCTATCGAAATAAAAGGAGTAATATTTCCATCAATACAATCCGTTGCAGAAAAATAGGATAAAAGGTTGATCTGCTTGCCCGCCGGGAACCTCAATGCATCTGATAATTCAAACTTCGGTGACTCATAGTCCGTATAATGAAGCGACCTCGTCAGCTTCCCAAGATTACTGGAATGATCGAATCCTACATAAGTAATATCAAAATCACCGCTTCCATCTTCTCTCTTTTTGATATTGTCGATCATCACACTCCCCGATACATTGCCATCTCTCTTATCCACTGCAACCACACCGTTCTTGAGTTCTTCGTCTGTTGCCTCGATGGATGCTGTTACCTCATCCTTTTCTGCACTTAGTACCGGTGGTGTATTATCCTTCTGGTATGCGGATATAAAGGCATAAGCCCCTCCACCAACCAGAGAAGCTGCACAGAGTGCCAATGCAACAATCTTACTTTCTTTCATCCTTTAACTCCTTCACTTTATCTTAACTGAATCGTCGGACTCCCTTTCAATATCCTGCTTGGGTTTTCCGACAGCCACATTTTTATCTCCATAGAAGTATACTTTTGCTCCAGATAATGAACCAGTTCATCCATCTGAGGTGTCCGATGCAGACTATCATGTGCATCCGATGCAATTACCTGTACAATTCCGTCATCCATCATCCTGATTGCCATCTCTCTGCATCTCTTTCCAAATTCTCCCAGAATACTTCCCTTATTCACCTGCAGCACACACCCTCTTTCTGCCAGATAATATGCCAGCTCCGGATCCTCCTGAATAAAGGTATATCTTTCAGGGTGTGCTAGCATAATATTATACTTCATTTGTTGTAAATTCGCAACCATTCTGCAAACTCTTTCGGGAGATTCCTGAAAATCAAATTCGATCATCAGATACCTTGTATGGTTAATAAAAAGAAACTCTCGATCCCTGATCAGCTGCAATGCCCTTTCGTTCATAAATATTTCCATAGATGGAAAAATCTTTACCGGAATCCGCTGCCGTTCCAGTTCTTCCTGAAGCAAATGGAACTTTCTTACATACTCCTGTACTGTATAGTCGTAATAATTTCCATGCGAAGAGGCTGCAATATAATTTACTCCGCTGGTCGCTGCCTGACGTGCCATCCGTATCGATTCTTCCATCGAACTGGCACCATCATCCAGTCCAGGCAAAATATGCATATGCAAGTCTACCATTTTCTTTCTCCTCTTCCCTTTGTCTCACTCAAACTTACTACTCTTAACTATACCTAATCTGCAAAAGATTTTCAATGTAATATCAAAAATACAGGGAAATCAGAATTTCTGTCTTCTGATTACCCTGCATTTTCAATTTTCTTTACTTTTCAAGAAATCCACTATAATTCCCATCTGCAGCTCCTGATAATTTTCCCACACTCTTTGTACAATATGTTCACATAAATCATCTGAGAATCTACTTTCCTCCAACAAATCTCTTTTCATAGCACCTTTTGTAAAACGTCGTCCCACATAATATTCAATCAAACCTGCCAAAGCACTGGTCGCCTCTACTCCTTCATCACGGCTCTTAAATCCAAGACTTTGATAGTCATTCAAAAAATGAGGATCATAATAAAAAATAGCATTGTCTAAGAGGAAGTCTGTGGTTTTTTTTGCTCTTTCGAATTCGGTTTCCTGCAAGCGACGTATACTCTCAAGAGAAAAATACATACTTAATGTATCTTCCACATCATCAAGCACCCATTTTCCTGCCTCACCTGTAAAGTCTTCAACTATCTTCTTTGTCTCCTGATAATTATTTTGCAATCCTTCACGAATCAGTAGCCAAATTTCGTTATACGCTTCTACCAGTCTTTTATCGGCAGGCTGCTCCTTGCTTTCCATCTCTTCTCTCACCGTCTTCGGCCAACATGAATCCAATTCACACAATTTCCTCAGTTTCTCTGTCAATACTTCCATATTTACATACCTTTCATCTTTTTTAACCCATACAGAAACTCTTTCCCATCTTTTCACCTGTTCGAATTACCTGTTCCACAAAAATCTTTTGCCTTTTCTTATACGATACTCCAGGATTCTTTTCGTATCCCAAGCTTTCTGCTTTTTCGCTGACACACTGCAGCTTATTCTTCACCATATTGCGTCTTTCTTCCATGAATACATCTGGATCATAAATATATTCCTCATCAATTCCCTTTTCTCTGTCATGTACGTATTTTTTTCCTTCTACTGTGAGATTATAAAAAGAATATTTTCCACTTTCTATTTTCTCCACACAACCCACCTGTTCTAATACCTTCAACGAATCAGACAACGTGCTGGCAGGAATTTCAAGATTTTCTTTCAACACCTTATGTTGAACATGTGCATGCCGGTACAGATACCTTAAAATGCTTCGAACATAACGATATCCTTGTTCAATCAATTCCATTTCCTCTTCAAATCCACGAGCATCATATGCATCTCTCAACAATTTATTAAATGTATTATAGTTCTGCACAATCTTACTTGAAAGAATCAACAACTGCTCCGAACTATTGCGTAGCTCTTCTGTCAAATTTCTTCGCAATGTTCTCTGTTCTTCTAAAAATATGCTTAACGACTTTAAGTCATGCCTTTCATATGCCTCCAGGCAAAAATCCACACTAATTTCTAATAATTCCGTAAATTCTTCAATCGTCTGCTCACTGACATTCGCATTCCCTTTGTGAATGCAATCTTTCAGTTCTGCAGTATAATATACAATATCTTTCATATTACCACCCTTAATTCCTCGCTTCTAACGAAATCTCGCCATAATAGATACACTGTTCGCACTCTTCTTTTTCACACGCATATCGCCCTTTATATACATTCTCGAACGTACCCGGTTCAGTCAGATCACATACCTTGCTTAATGTGGTTATTGCACCAACAATTTTAAAATTTTCCTCTTTCTGTCCCTTTACCTCATGTTCCGCCGCACAAGTATTACACCAGACCCAATTACAATTTTGATCAAAATATTTTCCACTCAAAATTTTAAAATGGAAACTTCCCGTTGAAAATGAAGGACTACATACCAATGTAGGACATACATTTTTAATTATTTTTTCACGATTTTCTTCTTCTAAATAATCATAGCAAATAAGAATACAGATTCTTCCCAAACCTTCAATATGTATAACATATAATATCTGATCCTGCTTTTCTCGGTTTATATCCTCATAGATTGGAATTCCATCTTTAGAATACCAAAAATCCCCATATTTTTTCTGCTCAAATAATACTCTTTCCCCATTTAATACAACAGCACTCTTATTTTCATTTTCCAAATCAGCCTCTGTCTTTTTCCAAATAGACGGGAACACAATCAGACAGGGACACTTTTTCTTCTCTTTTTGCAGTAAAGCTATCGTCCGTTCCAACATTTTTTGTGTACCAAGCATCTCTGGAAATACCAGAATATCTGCCCCAGATTTTCCTGCCTTATGAATATTGGTAATTACTTTTTTCGTAATTTCATCCTCATTCGCTATACCTTCCACCCGAAACAAATACTGTCTTGCACCTGTTCGTTCATTTTTTCTCTCATATGGATCACTAAATATAACTGCTTTTTCCCGTGTAACCGGTGAAATTGCAATTCTAAATAATTTTTTCTCTCCACGAAAGATCATCTGCGGATCCAATACTATATTCTTTACTACAAAATCTTGACACTTCTTATAATCTATAAAATAGAACTTTGAAAGAATCCCTCTTAAATTATTGTTAACCGTTGTATGTTCCCATTTGCACTTTACCTTCTTAATAATTCCTATATGAGTCTCCTTGAGATTCTGATTCAGAGAATTATAAGAATCTACATCATCCTCAAATCCAATCCATGTCTGAAAACAATCCTCTATCGCACGATCCATATAATATAATAATAACTGCATACTATACACATCTTCTTCCATTACAGTACATTTTATTCTTTCATAAAAAGATGCCTTCAAATCCATCCGCCTAATACTCTTGAACGTTCCGCTCTCACAAATCAATTCAGGAAATTTACATCTCAGGTTCAGATATTTTTTATTTTCTTTATCACATAAGATACTTTGAAAATCCTTATCTGAAAACTGCTCCGCATCCAATACTTTGCGAATCAATACTGCCATCCAATCAAAATATTTATCCAGTCTGTTCCCCATCTTTTCCTCTTTTCGTAGTATATCACGCTTTGCCTGTGTATTCAATATGATTATTCGGTATTATTCGGCAGCAGTCAACTTCCTATGACAGCACAAACTTTAGCTCATCGCTTACGTAAACGCAAAAAGGCAAAGCTCTCATCATATCAGAGAACCCTGCCTTTTTTCTAACACCACATATCAATTTTATCACACAATTACCATAATGTATACAGATAGTTACACTTTCTATTACCTCAACCCCAATCTCTTCATCATACTTTCAACGTCACTTAATTCTTTCCCCTTCACATTCACTTTCAGCTCCAGCACGCTCCGATGCCAGCGTCCATCTGCGATCATTTTTAAAAATCTCTTCGCCTCATAATACGGCTGAATATATCTTTTCCCCTCTAACGACGGAT
>ERZ1034920.799-NODE-799-length-22714-cov-19.501214_pt1 | contig 22714 bp, 43 predicted proteins | sample MGYA00520688_ERZ1034920 | MGnify/ENA primary metagenome ERZ1034920 (study PRJEB33766, sample SAMN09781785) | gut metagenome | biome: gut microbiome | host: Homo sapiens | place: Madagascar | study: EMG produced TPA metagenomics assembly of the PRJNA485056 data...
ATTCTATATAAAAGTGTTGACAAGCATAATAATATATTATATAATATAATCAAGTTAAGGGAATACAAAAAGTTGGAGGTACAAAAGTATGAATAATAAATGGTATAAAATTAGAAAAAATAAATATAGCAAAGAAACAATTAGAGAATGGAATGAATGGTTAAAAAATGCAGGAGAATTTGCAGAAAAGCATACAAAAGAAACAAAGAAAGTGTATGAAGTAAATGGATATTATATCGAATGTATCCAGAGAAAATATGATGCATGTATGAAAAAAGAAAATGAATATGGAATTAGAGTATGGGAACAGAATCCAGAAACAGTAAAAACTTGCGAAACTTGTTTAACAAATGATTGGTTCAACAACGCAAATGAAGCAAATGAACATTTTAAAGCAGTAAAAGAAATGTTATAAAAATATAAATAGGGTGTTGACAAACAACACCCCGTAGTATATAATATAATCAGAAACAAGGTAATACAAAAGTTTTGGAGGACAAAAGTTATGAGATATTTTAAAAACATTGAAACATTGGAGCAGTTAAGAAAAGAATACAAAAGATTTGTAAAGGAGAATCATCCAGATAACGGTGGTTCAGATGAAGCAATTAAAATTATCAATGTAGAATATGAGGAACTTTTTAAAGTCCTTAAAAACAGTGACACAATGGAAAACAAAAGAAAATATAACATGGCAGAAGATGAAATGCTTAGAAATGTTATTAACAGCGTTATCAATCTGAATATTGATATAGAAATCTGTGGCTCATGGATTTGGGTATCTGGCAATACCTATGGATGTAAAACAGAACTAAAAACAAACGGGTTCAAATGGGCGAGTAAAAAGAAAATGTGGTATTGGCATAATCCAGAAGAAGTTGTAAAAGGACATGGAAAAACAACGATGTCAGATATTAGAACAAAATATGGTTCAGAGATTGTAAAAGAATCAGCAAAAAGGTTTTGTATTGCATAAAAAAATATCAAAAATGGGTTGACAAGCTCAGCCCTTTGATGTTATAATAAATACATAAGATAAAGAAAAACAAAAGAGAAGGAGTAAACAATATGAAAACATTAGCATTAAAGAAAATTGAAGAAAGAAGAACGTTTATACTCAAAAGAGTTAAACATAGATATAATCAGTATATTAGCGGTTTAATTACATGTGAAGATTATGCGAGGTATGAAGGTGAATACAGAACTCATTTTGTTGGATATGTAAGAGCGTTTTGGGATATTGAGCTTTTAACAGATGAAGAGTATAAATCAATAATAAGTAATTTTACATTTTAAGGAGTTAGTATAAAGTAAAGAAAACAAAAGAAAGTTAAGGAGTAAAAAACAAATATGAATGAAATAACAAGAATTGAAAAGCATTTATATAAATATAAGAATGGAAAACAAAAAGTATTGACAAACATAGAGATATAGTATATAATGCAAGTATAAACAAAGAAAACAAAAAGTTGGAGGTAAACAAAATGGTAAAATATGCAGAATTTGAAACAATCGTGTTAGCAACATATAGAAGAGGATTAGTTAGTTTTGAAGAAGCAGAAAACAAATTATATGGATATCTGAAATGTATGACAGACATAGGAGCGATAAAAGAGCACAGGGCAAATGAAGAGTTTCAAATGGCAGTAAAGAAACTGTTATATATTTCAGAAAGGAGATAAAACAAAAATGAAAAAATTTACAGGGTATGAAAAGGTAGCAGTAATTGATAGGGACGGAAATACAAACCAGTGGTGTGGAACTGATAATGATGATGAAAGTAATTATTATGTTTTTAAATATTGGCATAAAGGTTCATATGAAAGAATTTATGTTAATGATTATAAGCGCAGAACACTCGGTTACATTGATTTAAAAACAGAAGAAGTTGAAACAGATTATTCTAACAATAGTGATGTAATGAGAACAATCAATTTTTTCTTAGAGAATTATGAAATTGATATTGACAACAAATAAAATATATGTTAATATAGTTTTAGAAACAAGAAAGTAAGCAAAAGAAAGGAAAACAAAATGATGCAAAAATATAAAGAATTTGAGAATACACAAATGGTAGCTGTGAAAAGAAGTCTAATGACATACAGTGAAGCAATGGCAAACTGTTATGGATATTTAACAGCTATGAAAGATTTTGGTTTATTAAATGAAGAACAAAAAACACATGAGGTAAATAATATGTCTTATAGATTTTTGAACATGCAGAAAACAAGTTTACATAGATAGGAGAACGAAGTATGAAGTTAAAAAATTTATTGTTAGGGACAGCACCTATTTGGCTACCAATTCCAAGTATTATAGTCATAGGATATGTTTTAAAATTTTTAAATTGGTAGGTTGACAAAACAAAATATAAATGTTATAATAAAGAAAAACAAAAGTAAGGAGAACAAAAACATGAATAAAACAGAATTAGAAGCAATGAAGGTAGCAGAATTAAAACAGATGTGCAGAGAGAGAAAAATGCCGCTTGAAAGTAAAGGACACAAATTTAATAAAGGAGAACTTATTGACAGACTTATGTGGTATGAAGATGATAAAAAGGATATTGATAAAAAAATTGAAGAAGCAGAAGTTGTAGGTTCAGAAAAACAGGAAGATGAAGTAGAGGAAGAAAAGTGGGATGCGCCAGTATTACAGGAACATAAAGAAATTGAAAAACCGAAGCAGGAAAAGAAGTTTGTACAGCATGAAGAAAACAGACTTTACCCGTTACCGTTCGCAAAAACGCTTGATGAAATCATTGATAAATATTCAAGACCAAAACATGAAAGTGTTTTTGAAAATGCATTAAAAGTTGGTTCGTTTGTGGTGTTTATTCATTATGTAGAAGCAAAAGATGGAAATGTATATAGAAAACTTAGAACAGCAAAAGTAACAGCTGTAAATAGAAAGAAAAAGCTTGTGAGAGCAGAAAGTTTTTTTGGTAATACATTTGAATTACCTTTTGAGGAATTACTTTTCATTAGAGAAGCAGGTGGATTCTATCCAATGGATATTAACAAATATCTTAAAAAGCAGAGAACAGAATATGGCAGAAAGGCTGTGATTGAAAAGTATGAAAGTGAACATGAAAGAAATCAGTAAGAGTGTAAAAACTCTTTACAATCTCCAACAGCAGAAGAAAGAATTTGACAAGTATTACAATGAAACAAGAAAAAAAGAACAGCTTGCAATTTCTAATTTCATGTTTAGCAATTTAAAAGATAACGTAAATACTTTTGACATTGGTGTTGGAGATAAAAGCATAAAAGTAACAAAAGTAAGAACAAAAAAGATTTTATGGGATATAGAAAAGTTAAAACAAAGAATCCCAAGAAGCTTGACAAAACAATTCATAAACAAAACATACACAATAAATGATATGCAAGGATTGATTGAATATTTGAAGAAGTGCGGAGTAGATGCTAAGAAGTTTAAAAAGTTTATTGATGTAGAAGAAGAAGTTGACAATGATAAATTAAATAATCTTAGTGAATTAGGAGAGATAAAAGCAAAAGACGTAAAGGGTTGTTATGAATTACAGCTAGGTGAACCATATATAAAGATAACGGAAATGAAACAAGATGCAGAGGACATATAACGGAAATGATTTAGCAAGGGTTTTGGTTTATTATGATTTAATATATGAAACAGAAAGCACACAAATAAAAATTGTTTGTCCATTTCATGATGATGTAAACCCAAGTATGGTTGTAAATTTAGTAGAAGGAAGTTTTTACTGTTTTGGATGTGGAGTACAAGGAAACGCATATGATTTTGTAAAACTTGCGAATCCGAAGCTGAACGATTTACAATGCTGTGTATTACTTGAAAAAATAGTGAGAAGCAATGAAGTAAAAAGTATACAAGTTAAAGTACGAAACAGAAGAAAGAAACACAGCAAAAATTCTATCCGTGAAGCATATACATATTATTATGGTTTGCATGAAACAGACTGGAATACACCTAGAACAGCAGAAGAAAAGCAAGTGTTAGAATATATGGCTAAACGTGGATTTAGTGCAAGAGCATTGAATATAGGGCGTTGTAAGGCAAGCTACAGTCCGAGCTATCCAGTATTATTCCCCATATTGGATAATGGAGAATTTAGAGGATGGGTTGGAAGAACAATGAATAAGCAGGTAGAAAAAAAACGAAAATATCTGTATAACGATGGCTTTAGAAAACGTGATACATTGTGTGGAAACTATTCTGAAAATAGTGTGGTATATATTTGTGAAGGTTTTATGGACTATCTAGCAATAAGAACAAGAGGACATATAAAAAATGTAGTTGCTATTTTAGGGTGGCACATATCAGATGAACAAACAAAGAAATTAAAAGATAAAGGTATAACAACTGTAGTCAGCGCACTTGATAATGATGAATGTGGAATAAAGGGAACAAAATACCTAGAAAGATTTTTTGAGGTAGTAAGATTTCAATATCCAGAGAATATAAAAGATTGTGGAGAAATGAACGAGAAACAAATAAAAAAATGTATAAGAGAAACGAGGAAATTGTATGAAATTAGCGGTAGAAATAGTAATAGGAATTTCATTGATACAAAAGAACACAGGAAAAGAATTTAATCTTGACAAATGTATAAAACAGGAGTATGATGAAAATAGTGAAAAGTATAAACAGCTTGTGGAAACATATACTGAAAGAATAGGTTTTGAAAGGACAGAAAACAAAGACAAATTCGACAAAGAACTTTTAAGTATTATCACAGCAGATGCAAAGAAAGAAGTTATGGAAACGATTGATAGTATTATGAAAGTGGTAAAAGAAGTGTATAGAACAGGAAAGCATGGTTGGATTGAGTTCGGAGGTTATGTTCTGAATATAGAAGATTTTAGTGGTGTATGCATAAACAAATTTGAATCTAACTTTTCAAAACATTAGTAGAAAGGAACAAAAAGAAATGGGAAAAATTACATTAAGTGCAATTAAAAGTGAAATTACAAAAAGCGGAATTAACAAAGGCAAGTTCATGTTTTTTAAAGAAGGAACAAAAGCACGTATCAGATTTTTAACAGAATTTGAGGATGGTTTAGAGATTGAGTTTCATAACAGTTATGAACAAGGAATAAATGTTCCATGTCAAGAACAGTTCGGAAGAGACTGTCCATACTGTGATATGAATAACATTAAAACCAGAAAGCTGTATGTATGGAGTGTATATGACTATGAAAGCAAAGAAGTTAAATTACTTATGTTTGCCGCTAACAATTGTAGTCCAGTTCCTACACTTGCAAATATATATGAAACAAAAGGCACACTGTTAGATAGAGATTATACTATTATTCAAAATGGAAATGGAACAAATAAATCTTTTACCGTACTTCCAGAAGAAAAGCTTAAATTTCGTGTTAAAGTAAAACCAATGTCTGATAGTGCAATTATGAAAGCAATTGATAAAGCATATCCAGCAGATAACAATGAAGATTTTGAAGAAGAGGATGAAACACCTAAAAAGAAGAAAACAAAAGCAGAATCAAAACCTAAAAAAGAACCAGAACAGGAAGAGGATGAATGGGAAGAAGAGGAAAACGAAACAAAAGATTATGAAAGTATGAAGCCGCAGGAGCTTTACAAACTCTGTAAGGAAAGGGATATTGATTGCAAACAAAGGAAGTCAAAGGAATATTATATTGACCTTTTGGAAGAAGCTGACGAAGAGGAAAACGAAACAGATGAATGGGACGAAGAAGAGGACGACTGGGAGGAATAAACAAATGTTTATTACAAGAAAAGAATTTGAAAGACAGATTAAGAAAGCAAAGAAACAGGGAGCAAGAGAAGTATATGAAAAATGCTCAATGCAAAACAGTATTGATTCTGTTAGCCGTAATATGTATGATAATGTAGATAGAGTTCATGCAGAACTTGACAAGATTCTTATTCGACTTGAAAAGTTGGAGAATAAAAGAAGTGAAAAGAAAGAAATAAAATAAAGGACAACTTAGGCTTGACATAGTTCAAGCCTTTTGTTATAATTATAAGTGTAAAGAGAAAACAGAAAGAAAGGAAAACTGAATATGGGAAATTTCTTTGATTTGCATAGACATACAGAGTATAGCTTGTTTGATGGTTTTGGAAAGTCAAAAGATTTGGTTGTATATGCAAAAGAAATGGGATACAAAGCTTTAGGAATAAGCGATCATGGAACAATAAGTGGTTTGGTGAAACATTATCAAGCTTGCAATGAAGTAGGAATAAAACCAGTGTTAGGATGTGAAGTATATTTTCTACCAAGTTGGAACAAGAAAACAGAACAAAGTAAAAGGTACTACCACTTAAATTTGTTTGTAAAGAATTTACAAGGATACAAAAATTTATGTCATATAATGACAGTAGCAAATACAGAACAATTCTATTACAAACCTATAGTGGATTTTAAGTTATTAGAAAAATATCATGAAGGTTTAATGTGTACAACAGCATGTATAGCGTCAGCCACTTCACAAGCCATTTTAAACGGCAATAAAGAAACAGCAGAAAAGTTATTGGATAAATTTAAGGCTATATTTAAAAATGACTTATACGTTGAAATACAGCCTTACAAGATAGATAATAAACATACACAACAGAAAGTTGACTACACATTGATGCATTTAGCAAGGGAACGGAAAATAAAATGCATCTTAACAAGTGACAGCCATTTTGGAAGAAAAGAAGATTTCGACACGTATTGTAAAATGCATGAAATTGGTAAAACAACACTTGACGTAAAGAATACATACAGTGAACGTTATATGCCAACAGAAAATGAAATCACAGAACGTTTTGCAGTAATGTATAAAAAGAAATTTAAAAACAGTATGCAAGTGGCAGAAATGTTTGTGGATAATATGAAAGAAATCTACAATAAAGTAGAAGATAACATTTTAGATGATTTGCAATTGGAATTACCAAAAACAAAAAATGGTAAGAAAGAACTACTACACCTTGTAAAAGAAGGACTTAAAGAAAAAGGAAAATATAACAAGAAATACATAGAAAGATGCAAATATGAATTGGAAGTTATTAACTACCATGGTTTTGCAGATTATTTCCTTATTGTACGTGATTACATAATTTGGGCGAAAGAACAAGGTATTGCAGTAGGAAAAGGAAGAGGCTCAGCTTGTAATTGTTTGGTAGCTTATGCAATAGGAATAACAGACGTAGACAGCATTAAATATAAGCTTGATTTTAGCCGTTTTATGCGTAAGGAAAAGAAAACCCTCCCTGATATCGACACAGACTTTGAGACACCACGTAGGCAGGAAGTTATTGATTATGTAGTAAATAAATATCCGAATAGGGCGGTTCAGATTTGTTCTTATGGTTTATATGGAGTTGATAACCTTGTAAATGACCTTGCAAGTGTATGCGGTTTAAAAACAACAAAAGAAGTTGATTATTATGAAGCAGAAGAAAACAAAAAGAAGATTGCAGAAATTAAGAGCTATATAAAAACATTCGAGCATGATGGAGAACTTGATTTAGAAGCATTACAAAGTTCTGGAAAGCAAGTAGAAGAATACAATGAAGAACATGAAAACATTATAAAACATTTTTGTAAAATGTATGGTAAAGTAAGGTATCTCGGTAAACATGCCGCAGGCGTTGCAGTTGTTGGAACAGACATATCAGATTATACTTGTATTATAATGCGTGATAGAAAAACAGGTGCATTAAGTAGTTGCTTCGACAAAGATGATTTAGAGCATATTAACTGTACAAAATTTGATATGTTAGGACTCAATACTATGGGTGAATTAAAAGAGTTAGAACAGCTTACAAAGCATAAGGTAACAGAGGAAGAGGAAAGTGATGCAAAGGCATTGGAATATTTCAGAGAAGGGAAAACAGAAGGAATTTTCCAGTTTGAAAAAAGCACACCAAAAAAGATTCTTGAAACAATCCATGCAGATTGTGTAGAAGATATAATCGCGGTAAATGCTCTTAACCGCCCAGCCCCATTACAGTTAAAAATGCATGAACAGTTTGCGAAAAACAAAATGGGCGGAAATATTGACACAAATACACCATACTACAAATATACAAAAGAAACATATGGTACAATGTTATACCAAGAGCAAACCGTAGAAGTAGCACAGAAAGTTGGACATCTTACACCGCAACAGTCTTTTGATATGTTGAAGATTATGAAGAAAGTAGAAAACTTGCACAAAGAAGAATACAAACCAATAATCGCACAAATGAAGAAAGATTTTTATAGTGGCTGTAAAAAAGAAGGAATGAATAAAGATGAAACTAATAGCTTGTGGGCGAGTATGTTAATTTATGGTTTTAATAAAGGTCACAGTACAGCTTATGCCCTTATTCCTATAGACCAGATGTTTTACAAGGTATATTACCCGACAGAGTTTTGGTATACAAAAATAAAGTATGCACAGAATGATGCAAATATATACAAATACAGCGAATGTGCTGTAAAAGAGGGCGTTGTGGTAATGTTGCCACACGTAAACTACACAGCGGAAACAAGTCTTAGAACATATGACGGAGAAAATGTAATACAGCAAGGAATAAGCACTATAAAAGGTGTAGGAGAAAAGGCGGCAGAAGCAATAGAACAGGAACGTAAAAAAGGAGCGTTTAAAAGTTATGATGATTTTTATGACCGTTGTAAAGGTAGAGCAGTAACAAGTAGGGTTATTGATATTTTAAAAGAACAGGGTGCGCTTGAATTTGACAAAAAGCGGTATCTATCAAGAGTTGTTAAATATAACAGCAGTTTAATGGCGAGGTGATGTTATGAATGTAAAAAACAAAAATTACTATATACGATGTCAGGGTTGTATATATTATCAAGAAATAGAGTTAAGAAAAGGAAATAAAGTTATAGCAACAGATTTGAAATGTACTTGTGAATTTGTAGAAGAGATACTAAATGATTTTATGTATTGTGGATGTTATAAAAAATATATTGGAGGATGTGAAGAACAAATGGAAGAAAATAAAGTGATTGACAATGTAAATCATCCGGAACACTATGCAAACAGTTGTTCAATTGAATGTATAGACGCAATGCAAGCAACATTTGGAATAAAGGACTTAGCAAAGTATTGTGTGATAAATGCATATAAATATTTATGGAGATATAAAAGCAAGAACGGGAGAGAAGATTTAAACAAAGCAGAATGGTATTTAAACAAATTTGATGAATTTTTAGAAGAGAGCGATAATAAGCCTTATTCAGAACGTATTCCTAGTAGATATGTAAATGTATGCATAACTCTTAGAAAGTGGCTTAAAATGGCAAATACGGCATTAGGAGGGGATATAGCAAATGAAGAGCAAGGGATTTAATAAAGAAGGTATTCTACGTTTATGTAATGAGATAGACAAAAAGGAAAGTGGAAGTGTTTACAGTTTAGGAAGTAAAAGTAAAAACTTAGAAATACCTAGGTGGAGTACGGGACTTGTAGATTTGGATAATATTATTGGTGGCGGTGTGCCATGTGGAAGAACAATAGAAATATTTGGTGCAGAAAGTGCAGGAAAAACAACACTTGCATACCAGTTATGCGCACAGCATGAAATGTGTCTTAATATTCCGATTGAACGAACATTCGATAGTGAACGGGCAAAACTTTTCGGTAACAGACCAAAACAAATGCTAATATACAATGCACAGTATGGAGAAAAAGCTTTTAACAGGGCGATACGATTTGCTGAGGAAGGAATACCATTGATAGTAATAGACAGTGTACCATCATTACAGCCAAAAGACGATATAGAAAAAATCAGAAAGGCAGTAAATACAGACAGTGAACAGGAAATGCGTATCGGTGGTGTAGCAAGGCTTATGGATAAGTATTTACCAACGTTAGAAGATGTTATCGAACAAACAGGAACAACAGTTATATTCATAAACCAGATACGTGATAAAATGAACGCATTACCTTTTGGGGATAATATACAAACACCGGGAGGACATAAGTTAAAACATAGTTGTTCACTAAGAATACAGGTAGCAAGGAAAGGTTATATTGAGATACCAAACCATAACCCATTTAATACCGAAACAAAAGAACGTATCGGAATGATAATGAAAGTAAAGGTTGTAAAAAGCAAAGTATCGCCACCAATGCAAAGCTGTGAAATCCCATTATTCTATGAGCGGGGTTTTGTTGATTTTGCAGACCTTGATATTGTAAGAAAAGAGATAATGGAAGAACATAAAAAAATGTATAAGGAAATGCTACAGTGATATTTTATTGTATTGTCTTTAAACGAAAAATAGAAAGTATCACAGAACATAGATTTTTCTGTTATGCATTAAATGAACAGGAATGTATAAAAAGGTTTTGTGATACCGGACATGAAGAAAAAGACATTATCTCTATACATATAGTAGAACAGGAAGAAGGTGGAACAAAATGGGAATATTAGAAGATATAAAGAAAGATGCGATACGAACAGGGACGAAACTACAAACATCAGAAGAACGTGACATAGAAGAATTATTAAATAACCTTTTTTACTTAGACAAAAATATTCCAGAAGAATTAAAGTTTCTAAAGAGTGTTATGACAAGAGGTGCAGAAACACAGGAAAGAAAAGGTTTACACGCCAGCGCTGTTATTGTGTCGGATGATAAGTTTTGCTATAGGCAACAGTTACTAAGTCTATACTACAAACAGTTACAAGGGGAACAAACACCAGTAGGTTTAAAGCGTATCTTTTCTGAGGGGGACGCAATACATGAAAAGTGGCAAAGGCTATTTATACGTGGTGGTTTGTGTAAGCCGCTAGAATGTGATTATAGCCGTTTTGCAGAAGAATATGATTTATCCTATACCCCAGATATAATATGTCATTTACCACGCAATATGAAGCTTACAGGGGTATATGATGATAGTACACCAAAGGACGATTACATTGTAGAAATAAAGAGTGTTAATACCTTTACATTTAAAAAACAAAAGTATCATGCAAGCGGTAGAAAACAATGTCAGTTATATATGTACCTAACAGGGATTCATAAAGGTATCGTTCTATGTGATGATAAAAACACACAGGAATTTAAGGTATACAAATATGAATATAATCCGAGTGAGATTGCACCATATATACGAAGGTTGGAACAAATACAGGAATGTAAGGAAAGGCTTATAAATAAACATAAAATGGTAGCACGTCACAGTAAATGCATTGGTTATGGTTGCAAAATGGCACAAGGTTGTCCAATGCGTGAAGTATGCTACAAAAAATCAAAAGAAAGGATATAAAATAATGGAAGAAACAAAAATAAAAGCAACAGAAGCAGAAGTAATTGTGCAGAGAGTCACAGTAGGATTTTACTTTATGATTAAATATAAAAAAGTAGGAGAAGAGCATTATAATATTGGTTTTGGTTCATATAACATACATATGGTATTTGATTGGCTAAATAAATATTTTGAAATTGTATCGCAGGAAAGCGGAAACTAAAATGGATATAATTATCGGTTTATTTTTATGTATTGTGGCATGTCTTATTATAGAAACTATATTATAAAAGTTTATATAGAAGAATAAAAAGGGTTGACCAATGTCAACCCTTATGTTATTATATAGACATAAACAAGAGAACAAAGTATGAAGGGAAAACAAAATAATGAAAGTAATGTATATTATTAACAACTACCAGTTAGGTTCAAGAATGAGAATGACACCAGTCGATAAAATTGTAGAGAAACAAAGAATTGATAAATCACATACAAAGGTTGTCTATGAGATTACAGAAATAGAAAAACGATTTATAGACAGGTGCTATGCAAAGAATGGAAGGGTAGTTTAAAACAAAAGGAGAGTAACAAAATGTTTGGTATAGCAATATATTTTATGTTAGTAGCATTATTTATTTGTGCTGTTATATGGATTTTAAGTCCTTGTATTTATACAGTAGTATATTTATCAGTCGTTATAATAAAATTGATTATAGGTGTATTTAAGAAGCTTAGAAAGGTATTCAAATAATGGCTAAATATTGTAAAGCATATAAATTAAATGTAACATATTTAGACTGCTTAGAATGTGAAACAAAGGAGTGCAAACAAAAAGTGAAAAAAGCATATTTAGAATTAGAACCGGAACAAAAAGTCTTTCTTGTATATAAAAGTAAAAGGAATGGAGATAAAGCAAACGTTGTATTTCTATGTACAGTAAAAGAAATCATTGTACGAAAGAATGAAACATTATATAGGTTTGAAAAACAAAAGATTGTGTGTGGTAAAAAGGAATTACAAAACACTTATATGAGCATTTTTAATTGTTTAAATGCAAACATAAACACAGGTTATAGGGGAAACAGAATTGACTGTTATCCAGTATTTACAGAAAAGGAAGAGTGTATAAAATGGCTAAAACAAAAATAGAAACTGATTACAAGAAAAGGTTTATGAATGGTTTTAAAATGTTATGCAACAGTAAATCTCCTTATACAGTATGGAGTGATTGTATGGCTTTATTTGCAATTACAATAGCCAATACAAGTATTTTATCATTAGCAAAAGAAGAACCCTTTAAAAGCGTATATACGGGGCGAGAAAAGGAATATTTACGGATTATAAACAGCTATGAGAAGAAAGAGCGAAAGTTATTCCCGCAGATGTTTGCATTACTTTTTGAAGAATTAGAATTACATCCAAACCAAGATTTATTAGGCAGTTTGTTTATGGAGCTTGAAATATCAAATAAACACACAGGACAGTTCTTTACACCGTATAGTGTATGTGAAGCAATGGCAAATGTTTTGATTGAAAGAAAGCAATTAGGTAAAACAGTACATAAAAAAGGATATACAAACATATACGACCCTACATGTGGAGCAGGCGCAACCCTTATAAGTGCAAGTGAATTATGTAAAAGTATGTTTCATAAATATAATTACCAGAACCATGTGTATTTTGCAGGGCAGGACATAGATATAACTTGTGTACATATGTGTTATATACAACTTTCTTTACATGGTTTAGCAGGATATGTGATACACGGAAATACACTAATGAAACCAGAACCAGTATTATCGGAAGATATAAACAGTATATGGTTTACTCCTATGTGGTTTTCAGAAGTGTGGACATTAAGAAGATTTTTTCATAATCAAGACATTTTAGGAAGGAGATAGAATAATGGCTAAAATAGTAATAGGTATAGATGAAAGCTATACACGAACAGGAATAGCAGTATTAAAACATATGCGTGAACCGGTTATAATGGAAAGCATAGATTTTAAAGGATGTAAAAATAATACAGCAAAGCGTAGGGAGCTTAAAAGGGTGCTATCTTCCATTTTAGAAGGTTTGCTAAAGGATTATAAGTCTGAGGAAATAAAATGCATTATAGAAAGGATTAGGACGTTTAGCGGCGGTCATATGTCTACGCAATATCTAATAACAACAGGTAGCCTTGTTGCAACAATAATAGACACATTTTCATCATATGGTATTCCAATAATGTCTGTAGATACAAAAGCATGGAAGAACGCAATTATAGGAAACACAAAACCAAAAGAAAACAAATATGGTATTAACCCAAACAAATATCCAACGATAGAAAAACTTAAAATGTTAGGTATGCTTAAATACTTTATAGAACCATATAAAGGCAGGGGAACAAAAGGTGTAGTTAATATAAAAATAAATGGCGTTAAGACACCTTGTAAAATAAACGATGATATAGCAGATGCATATTGTATTGCTAGTTATGGTTTTTTACATCCTAGTATGCAGAAGTTAAAGGAGGAAAATTTCTAATGTTTAATATTGTTGATAAATTGAATGATGAAGCTACAAATTCTGAAAAATATTATTGTAATGATTTTATATGTAAATTTGCAGGAACAGGATATTGTATTAAAGATTCTTGTAACAATTGCAGATTACATGATTGTAGGGGTTGCAACCATTTTGAAGAGTGTATAGAAGAATGATTGTTAAATTGACAGGAGTGTTTTTATACACTCCTTTTTATTTGCTATTTTAAAGCATTTATACTTGCTATTATATATTTATAGGGTTATAATATAAAAGTGCCTTATTCGTTTAAATAGGGACACTGTAGTGCATATTAAAGTTATAGGAGGAATGGATATGTACAGAAAAGGAATATCTATCGAAGGAAATGTTATAAACAATAGTATAGGGTATTGCCATTATAAAGAACATAAAGGGGAACTGAACAAAGAGCTTGTAAAACAAAGGCAATGTATATTAAAGAATTGTATACATTTAGAAAAATATAGTGAAAAGGCATTTGAACAGAAAGAAAAGTATTATAATAAAAGCGGCAAAAACAAAAGGTGCAGGAAAGGGGGAACAAAGCCGTAAAATGCTTTTTAAGGGAATTATACTTATAAATGTATAAATTATCGCATTATAAATAAAAATTGAAAATAGCGCATAAATAGGAGTTTAGGGAGGTATTATGATGGAGTGTAATATAATGGGACTAGACAAAAAGGTTATAAAGAAACCATGTTATAAGACAAATTATAAAAACATTGTTATTGTAAAACTAGATAACAAGTGCTATTCTATAACACATTATCAAACAGGGATAGCAATAACATATGATAGGTATACATCAAAACAAAAAGCATTGATAAATTTAGATGATGTTATTAGTAGAACAAGGGAAATCTTTAAAAGAAATAACATAAAATCTTTAAAACAATATTGTAAACAATGTGGAATAAAACAAATAAACTTTTAAAATGGAGTATTAAAAAGAGTATGGAGAAATTTACAGGAAAAACATATGAAGAATATAAAGTATATGCAAAGAAAAGAAGAAACAAAAGTATTATTTGCAGAACATATGACAAAGCATTTATTGAGTATAAACAAAAACATAATGATGTTCCAATGATAAATGGCGGTATCATGAGTTACGAATCAAATGACCCGTATATGTATTTTTGTACTATCGGTGATGGTTTTGTTGAAGATAATAAAACATATATGACCTCAAACTATTATGAAGTAGAATTTTATAGCGGTATTAAGGGATGTACAATATACAAAGCTATGAATAACAGTATACATTACAAATGTTTTACTTGTGGCGGTAGTGTTGATATATTTGGAAGAAACCATTGGAGTGCTGGCTGTAGAGTATATGAAGATTTAGAAGTTGAAGAAATTGTTAAAAAGCTAGTTAATAAAGATTGGAAAACATTTTACAATGTAAAACATAACAAAAACAAACCAAACTATATATTTCTAAAACAAATGAAACAAAGGTTAATAAAAACATTGATGTATAATAAAATAATATACAGAAGAGAAAATGGAACATATGAAGATTACAAATATTATGGTTTGATTAAATAAAAGGGGAATTTTCTTTCTTTATATATTTCTTTATTAAAGGGGATTAAAAGAACATAATAATATATAACAGACGTTAGTCTGATTTATATAACAAATAAATTAAAATATTTTACAAATAGTTATTGACAGTTATAGTGTGTTGTGTTAATATATAGTTACAAACAAGAAAACAAAAGATTGAATACAGAAAGGTTGGTAATTATGAAAGCAGTAGAAAAAGTGTTTTACAATTTAATGTTTGCAGTAGAATACAATGAAGAGTTAAAACCAATTAGCAAAATAACAAAAGGAAAAGTTGAAATAATGATAGAAAATGAAATTGAAAATTGTAATAACAAACTTCTTCATAAAATGGGATATACATATGAAGAATATAAAAAAGAGATTGAAAGATACATAAAAATGTTAAATCTTTTAAAATAAGGGTTGACAAGCTCAAACCTATAGTATATAATTAAAGCATAAACAAAAGGAAAACAAAAGTTTGGAGGTAAGCAAATGGAATTAACATCAGAAGTTATTAAACAGTATCATTTAGATATTTTAAAGTGTGCAAAATTAGAACAAAAACAAAAGATGTTTTTAAGTCAAGTTAGAAACAATAAAGATTTTGCAGTATTACAACATAGAAAAATGTGGATATGGATAGCACAGCAATATGCAAAAGGTACAATTGAATGTTCGACAGAATTAAAACGTAAATATATTAAAGAAAAATTTTTTAATGTTGATATGTATTCTAATTGTTTTTGCTGTGAGTATGCATACAATAATTCAGCTTTACATATGTGTTCATATTGTCCACTGGTATGGACAAACGAATGTTGTTGTGAAACAGATGAATCTGAATATAATTTGATTTCAGATATTTATGTTAAATATGAGTATTTAAGTGAAAATATAAAATATTTTCCTAAGAAATATGGAACGAAGAAATTCCGAAGGAAATTAGAAATGTTAAAACGTAGACTTGTAAAGGTTGCATACAAAATATCACAGTTACCAGAAAGGAAAGGAACTAATGAAGGTTAAATTTCCAACATATTGGACAATGCGTGAAAGAATAGAGTTTTTACAAAGAACAGTTCTTATACATAGTTATTTGTATTATGAGCAGAATACGAACCTTATATCAGATAGTAGCTATGATGAACTTGCAAAGCAGTTAGTAGAATTACAAAAGGGCATTTGTTTATATATTCTACAAGAAACGCAATATTATTATGTATTCTATGATTTTGATGGAACAACAGGTTTTGATTTATGGCACAGATTAAAACAAAATGATAAAGACTATATACAAATGATAGCATTGAGTTTAGGAAAGGAATAAAATGAAAGCAGATTTTGAAAAGGGAACAAAAATTTGTAGCAAGTGCAAAAGGGAATTACCAATAGAAATGTTTAATAAAGATAAGATACAAAAAGATGGTTTATATTGTTCATGTAAAGAATGTAGAAGTAATACTGCTAAAATATCACAGGGCAGAAGATTAAATGTATTTAGCAGAAATTATAAAATGCGTGGAAATAGTGGCATGATAAAAAGGGATTATGAATTAACAGATGAACAACTAAAACGTAGAAATAATTTAAGGAAAAAGAATAGATGTAAAATAAAAAATAAAAATCCACATGGTGTTCTTATCTATTATGATGGGAAATTGGATAATTTAACAAGTAAAGAGTATTCAAGAGCAATGCAATTAGAATATAAGAGGCAAGTATATTGTGCTATTAGAGGATATATTGGAAAAATACAACCATCAGAGCATTTTGTATTTGATTTTGATTTAGAACAAATGTTAAAAGACAAAATTTATTATTCGCCTGGAGGGAGAAAAGTATATATAACAAAATGGTGGAAAGGCGAAATAAGACACTGGACAGTAAATGATGGTATCTGGAAGGAGTAAAACAAAATGATAATTAGAAAGAGATACAATGTTGAGCAGTTAGCAGAACAATTACAGACTGAAATTGAGAATTCAAAAAAATATAATAGGGTTGTAAAATTGGACATTTTAACAGCAAGTGATATTCTGGATGTTTTGAATGAAACAAATAAAAGAGAGCAGAAACATCAAACAAATGAAATGAAATTACATAATGAAAAAGATGCAAATGGTAATACATTGAGAAGTATGGATTGTCATTTAGAAGAATTAGAGGATAACAGAAATTGTTTCGGATATTGTGTAGAAGATGATTATGTATGTATGCATTGTGCAGACTATGAAAAGTGTAGAAAAGAAACAGATAAAATAAAGTCAAGCGAAAATAAAGAAGAAACTAATAAAAAACCAGAAAGAAGAGATTGTTTCGGAGCATATGACGGTGATATAGAATGTGAATGTTGCGACATTAAAGAAGTTTGTGAAAATGTTAAATATTGTAATATGGATGATGAAGAGGATGTATTATAATGTCTAAGCGTAGTACAAAATGGTATAGAAAGAATGAAGTAGAAGTAATGCACAGACTAGGATTTGAGCCAACAAGAAACAGCGGAGCTACATGGATAGATAAAGGCGATGGACAAAATGAACATTGTTTGTGTGAGTTAAAAAGTACAGACCATGAAAGTTTCAGCATAAAACAAAGTGTACTGCATCAACTAGAAGCGCAAGCCATAGAAGCTCATAAATTGCCCGTATTTGCTTTTCAATTCATTAACACCGATGAAGTATGGGTTGCGATAAAAGAAAGTGATATAGCGGCATTTAAAGCACTTATGAAAGGTGTATTGCAGAATATGCCATTATCACCATTATTAGAAAAAGATGAAGAAAATGTTGACAGAATAGAAGAAAAGAAGTATAATAATATTTGTAAGCAGGGTAACACAAAAGAAAATTTAAAAGCAAGAATGGCTTACATGAAACAAAAAGAATTGGAGAGAGCAGAAAGAGAACAAGAGTTCAAAAAGAAAAACAAAGAAAGGAGGAAGGAAAGCAGATGGAGAGAAAACTAAAACAGCAAGGTATTGCTTCATTTGAAGGGTTAAGTATTGGAAAGAATAAAACAATTCAAGTAAAGTTTAAATTGCGATATGACGAGATTTTGACAAGTGTTGAATTGTTACAAGGTCTGAACAATGATATTACACTTCATGCAAAAGTGCCAGATAAAAAACCGATGAATTTAGGTATTTTTACTATCGGAGCAATTAACTTTGATAAGGATGGAAATGCAACCATTCCATTTAAATCATTGACAGATAATGTAAATGTAGAAAGTATTTGCAGTTTAGTCGATGAAGAATTGATACAGTTAAGATTCCAAGCCATTATTGAACTTCCCGACACAAGTGTAGAAGAAAGTGAAGGGGGTGCAGAAGAATGGGACGATTAAATTATAATGAACTTTCTAAAAGGCGTTTTAAAGAACAGCGAAATATTGTTATTTCAGAAGCAAGAAACGTTAAAACAAATGATTTAGAAGGTTATGCAGTTACAGAACAACTTGTAACAGAAGAAAATGGAAAAGAAGTAAGAATTTTCCTAAAGAGAGGACTCGGTTTAGTCGACAAAGAAGGACTTATACAATTAAGAGATTGTTTGAATGAAGCAATTGAAAAAACAAATCCAAGTTCTTGTTAAAAAGGTATTGACACAAATAAATAAATGTGTTAGTATAAAGACAACATAACAAAGAGAAACAATAAGAGAAGAAAAGGAGAATAATGTTATGGCAAAAAATTGGAGTGCATATGAAGCGGCAAAAGAAATTTATGGAAACAACAAGGAAAACATTGCAGAGATTGGGAGTAGATTTCCGCTTTTTGCAAGAACAGTAGCACTTGCAGATAGTGTTTATCTGTTAGACATTTTAAAAGCACTTCCTGCTAAAGTAACAGCAAGGGTTGTAGAAACAGGACTTAAAGAGATGGAAACAGAAGAGCCTGAAATGGAAATTCCACAGGAAGAAGAAGCACCAAAGAAAGGTAAAGCAAAAAAGCAGGATGCAGAAGAGCAGGAAGATGAATGGTCGGATGATGAAGAGGAAGAAAGCACCTATGAGTCTATGACAGCAAAAGACCTTTATGCATTATGTTGTAAACGTGGCATTTCTTCAATGTGCAAGAGTCGCAAGAAGGATGAACTCATTAAACTGTTAGAAAAGCTTGATAATGGTGAGATTGAACCATCTAAAGGAAAAGGTAAAGCAAAGGAAGAAAAGAAAACAACGTCAAAGAAAACTGTTAAAGAAGAACCAGCGGAAGATGAAGATGACTGGGGAGAAGATGATGACGAAGAGGAAACAGACCCGTATGTAGGAAAAACTGCAATGGAGCTTTTCAAAATGTGTAAAGAAAGAGGTTTGAAAGTAAAACCGAAACAGAAGCCAGAAGTATATGCAAATATGCTGAAAGCTGATGATGCAAAAGGTGAGGAAGATACAGAAGAAGAGGACGATGATGATTGGGAAATCTAATCGTTAAAATGTAACACGTAAACAAAAAAAATCTGATAATGTGTTAAAAACTACAATAAAATATATCTGAACGTTTTTTAAAATTTCAAAATTGAGCTAAATAATCATACAATGCAAAAGTTATTGAAAAAAATGAATACTCTAATTGAATAGTAAATCACAATTGGCAGGATGGTAGGAACAAAACTATTTATCCTGCCTTTTATTTTAGGAGAAATAAAAAATGAACGCAAAACAAATATTGGACATTGATTGCAGAATTGAAGAAAACAAAAAAGAGCTAAACAAATTTTTGTGGAAGATAAAACCGGCAAGAAAGTTATTTGAAAAGAATAATTATACAAAAACACAGTTAATACCGTTAGAATTGCTAGAACAAATTATACATGGAATATGCAAAAGATATGGGTACAGTCAGCAAGGAATAAAAGAATATTGGGAAAATGGTGAATTTATTTATTATAATTGTTCTGTATTAAATTCTAAACGGGAATGGGTTGGCTATGTATATGGGAAAACATTGTGGGAATTAGAAGCAAAGTTGCTTATCAAGATTTATGCAGAGATAATGAAGGAGAAAAAAGAAAATGAATGATATATATTTTTATACTGATGGAGCTTGTTCTAATAATGGAAGTAAAGATGCAAAAGGCGGTTGGGCGTATGTAGCCGTAAAGGTTGCTAATGAGTCTGTAGATGTAAGAATTAAAAAGGGTTCTAAAGAAAGTACAACCAACAATGAAATGGAGCTTACAGCGGTATATATGGCGTTAGTAAAAGCCTTAAAAGAGGGATATAAAAAGGTGACGATATTCAGTGATAGTGCGTATGTTGTGAACGCTATAACAAAAGGATGGCTTCTAAACTGGTATAACAATGATTGGAAAACAGCAGAAGATAAACCAGTAAAGAATAAAAATATATGGGAGAAAATGTTTAAACTTGTATATACAAAAAAGCTTACAATTAAAATGGTAAAGGTTGCAGGACATAAAGGCGACCCATTAAATGAGTTGGCTGATAAATGTGCAGTAAAGGCTCGAGAAGAGTTGGAGGGTTAAACAGAAATGTATATAAGTGAGAAGATAATAGAGAGAGAATTTTCTGGAAAGAATATGAAAGAAGCTTATTTAAATTGCTGTAAATGGGTTAGTACAAATATTATAGCAGTAAACAACAGCGAAAACATTACATATTCAATTCAGAAAAAGAAAACACAAGATACATATGTAGTAGTATTAAAAGTATATATTTTTGCAGATGAACAGGAAACAAAAGAAAAGCATTGTGAAATATGTAAAGAAGTGAGACACAATTTATTCATGGAAGAAAACAAACATATGTGTGAGGGATGCAAATTAAATCCATATAGAAAGAGATTAGGAGAAAAATTAAAATTGTTAAAAGAAGGATTGAAAGGAACAATATTATGAAAAAAATGCAAAAAGTAAAAAAAAGTGTTTTTAAAACAATGATAGAAACACTGATAGAATTGTTGATTGCGTTTAAATATGCAGTCATTGAAGAGTTAGGAAAGATAGCCATAGTAATACAAATAATAATTCCAATAATCTGTTTTTATGCAGGAATGGATATGAAAACATTTGTTTTTGTAATAGTGCTGTTAACAGTTATAGTTAAATATATTAAAGAGGTGGGATACAAATTAAATAATGTAAGTGAAAGAGGGTTTCCACTTCCGGGGCATAGGTTCACAAAGATGGACAATAATGGATTTATAATGGTTAAGGATGAAGATATGCAAGAAGCAATATTATATTTATGTGATGTTGAAAACTATTTAAGAAGTAAAGGTCTGATAAAAGATGACGATACCATGTAAGGGTTGTGTGGATAGAAGTGCAGAGTGCCACATAAATTGCAAGAAATATAAAGAGTTTCAAAAGGATGTTAAAAGGGTAAGAAAAGAGCGTATAAAACAAAAGCAAAAAGAAAGCTGTAGTTTTGGAAGCGCATACTATACCATGGTAAAGGAAAACTTGAAAAAAATAAATAAAAAGCGTTGACAGACAATAACTTTTATGATAACATAATCATAGGAGTTATAAAGAGGATAGTTATAAATAAGTGACAGCCGGAGAATGTCAGCCAGTGAAAGGAATAAACCTTATTGTTTGCCCCCTCGTAATTGGTAAGAAACTTTTAAAAAAATATATTAAGAGTTCAATCGCTCTAAGACAATAAGGTTTAATATATAGCAGGGGTTCGCCCCTGCTTATTTTAGTATTACAAATAAAAAGAATAGGAGAGAACAAAATATGGGATTAAAAAAAGGACAAGTGCCAAAGCCATATGAAGATGGGATGCTTATAAATATGCGTGACAGAACACCGGAAGAACGGCATGAAATAGCAATGAAGGGTGTAGAAGCGAGAAGAAAAAAGAAAGAGCGCAACATGGCTTTACAGAACTGTATGCGGCAGTTATTGGAAATGAAAACAAACAGTGATAAGAAAAAACAGATTTTAAAGAATTTTGGTTTTACAGATGAAGAATTAACAAACCAGAGCTTACTTATGGTTGCATTGTTTCAAAAAGGTCTAACAGGGGACGTTGGTGCTATAAAAGAGATAACACAGATGATGGATAAACTTGATATGTTTAAGAAAACAGGAAAGATACAGAACAACGTAACTATAAACCTTGTAACACAGGGAGAAAGTTATACACCTACAGCGCAAGATGAAGAGGAAATCTGGAAAGCAGAAAATGCAGAAGAATGGATGGAAGAAGAGGATGAAGAGTGGGGCAATGAAATCTATGAGTAATATCCTAGATGTGTTTTCTAGGGAAAATAAGCGATTAAATTCAATAACTAGGATAAATCCTAGTATAAATAATAAAAATGGCTTAAATCGCAAATTAGGGGCATTAGAAAGCAAGTCAGAATTACAGTGGATAAGTGAACACGTAAAAGA
>ERZ1034920.800-NODE-800-length-22697-cov-11.952389_pt1 | contig 22697 bp, 36 predicted proteins | sample MGYA00520688_ERZ1034920 | MGnify/ENA primary metagenome ERZ1034920 (study PRJEB33766, sample SAMN09781785) | gut metagenome | biome: gut microbiome | host: Homo sapiens | place: Madagascar | study: EMG produced TPA metagenomics assembly of the PRJNA485056 data...
TTATATCAAACCGTGGCCACGATTTTGATTACTTGAAAAGCCCCTGAAATTGGTTTGCCATTGACTGTATCTTGTTCAGTTGGTCTTGTGAGATTTTGCCGCTTTGCAGCATCTTCTCCACTTCCGCTTTTGGGTCCCCTTTAAAACTTGCCTTGAACTGCTTGAACTGCTGTAACAGCTGGGGAAAGCCGCTCATCGACCCAGGCATCTGTCCGCCACCTAACGCATTGAAAAACGGATTGTTACTCATCGTCCTCGTCCTCCTCTACCTTGCGTTTCTTCTTGCCCTTTATTTCGCCCACAAGAGCCGCCAGCGCGTCGAACTCCTTACGGGTCACATATTCCAGGGCGGGAGCTTTCTGCGCGTCAGGAGCGCTTGCAAGGCGTTCCACAAGGTCATACGTCTTGAGCGTCGGCTTGCCGCTTGCATCAGCCTGTTTCAAGTAAACTACGGGAGCCGTGCTGTCCCACAGTGCAATAGCAGAGTTTGGCGCAATCAGCCAATTCTCCGCCTCCGGCCTACCAGCTACCCACTGTACGCCGCCCTGCGCCACCGGGTTCTGCATGGGTGGAATTTGCGGTATTTGCGGCGGCATGGTCTGCATCTGCTGCTGCCGAAGCTGGGCAAGGTTGTCCTGCATTGGCTGCGGGTAATAAGGGTTGAAATACGGGTTAAATGCCATAGTTACGCCTCACTTTCTTTTTCCCAGTAATACAAAACAATTTCGTTTTCGCTGTTCCAGCTGTCATAGATCACGCCGTCCTGCACACACACGACGTGCCCGGATAGCGCAAGGATAAACGTCCCCTCCGGGTGTTCATCGGCGAACTTACCGACTGTGTAGCAATCCGGGCAAGTATCCGGCACCATGTACCGCCTGTAGCCTATCCGCCGCAGATACGCACCCCACACGGCGTTTGCGGATGGCATATCCCCTTCCAAATACCCTTGCACCGCCATAGCAAGGTACGTTTCGCCCCACTCTTTCCCGGTGGCTTTTGAAATAGCCCGAACGGTGCAGTCTCCCACATTTTTCCCGTGCGGGTTTTCGTTGAAGTAGCTATACATGAGCCGCCACCAGCTCTATCACCCGCACATAGGCTTTTAGCCCCGGAAGGTCATCCTGATACGCCCAAATGATGTCCTCCGCCATCTGCTGTGTAAATCCCAACGACACCAACTTTTCAACCATGCAAGCACCTCCGTTTCTTGCAATAAGCGTAACAAAAAACTGCCCATTAAAAGGGGCAGTTAAAGGGCGAATAAAGGTCGAAACTTGACGAAATATTTACTTTAAAAAACACTATGTTGTGATGTATAATAAAAAACAGCCACACCGGAATGCTCCCGGAGGGCTACCCCCTATTTGCTGCGACCGGTTTCCCCCTACCGGTCGTAAACAGAGAAACCGCACCTAAACGGTGCGGTTTCTTTCTTCGTCTGCAAACTTTTGGTACGCTCTCCGGCGGCATCGCTTTACTGTTTCAGGTGAAACATTTAGCATAAGCGCTGTCTCACAATAGCTTTTCCGTTTCACATCACACTCAATTACGCACACCGCTTCATCTGGTGGAAGCTGTACGCTCATAATGTATGCAATCGCTCTTTTGGGGGACATCGTTTGCAATTTGCGACGTATCTGCTTGTGGTAATTGTCCATAACACGGTAATAAGCCGTGAGCTTGCGGGACTTAACGCCGGGGAAAGAGGCGGCTTGTCGTAGCTCTTTCCCGCCCAGCAGATTTATTTTACTTCACTATTTCCCACGTGCCGAACGTTCCTGCGCTGTTCATAATTTTCACCAGCAGCTCGCCGGGGGTCATTGGCTCCACCGGCTCCGCAGGTTTCGTCTCCTCCACATACGGAATACCGAACCACTCACACAGCCCCTTGGCCGCGCTCTCCGCGATCTCCTTCATGTGAATATGAAACCATGTGATGTCTGACAGGTTGTCGTGGAAGGCGTGTTCCTCGTAGAAGGAGACGGCCTTCGGCACACGCAGCTCATACAGGTCAGACCGAGGGATGAGCTTTACTGTACCCGGATAGATGGGCTTCCGGTACTTTGCCATGATCTCTCCCAGCTTCTTGCCGTTCTTGGAGTAGGTGTAGTACATAGGGTGACAGCCCTGCGCCTTGCCGTTAGCACTGGCGTTGGTATGGCTGACGTAATGCACGTCCGCGCCCCAAGCATCGCTCTCCCGCACGTTCTGCTTCATGATGTCGTTGCCGTTGTCGCCGTTCATGGGTGTACGCCGATAGCCGCGCTTGGTCTCAATGCCGCAGCGGTTCAGGATCAGCTCAAGGATGTCGATGTACTCGTTGTTCTCCAGCGCTTCATAGCACTGTTTCCCGTCCGGCCGCGGATATACACAGGGGTTTGCCCTGTGCATAGCCGGGGACAGGTAGACTTTCGGGGCGGCCATTTACATGGCCTCCTCATCCAGCGTGGACTTCTTATAATTGGCGCTGGAGATGCCCAGCAGAGCGCCCAGAAACACCGTCACGCAGGAGATGCTTCCAGCCACCTGCTCGATGTACGGCCAGCCCCAAATGCTGCCCAAACCCACATACAGGGCACTCAGCGCGGGAAGCACGATCATGACCACCCACTTCATAGCGTCATAAACCTTGTTGTTCAGCTTCATAGTTTTATCCTTTCCGGCTTACGCCTTACTCAATGCACTCATTCTCCGTATATGTACGGTAATGCTTTGGACGGTGATTTTTCTTCCTTTGCGCGGGACATCTGCTTAAAAATCTGATTAACGCCTGTTGCGGTCAGTCCGGACATAATGCCCACGGCGACCGCCGTGAAGTAGTCCTCGGCGGGGAAATCCGGCATATGGAATGCCAGCGCCAGCGCACCGATGATGCCGCCGCACACACCGCAAATAACGGGGATCCACTTGCTGTCCAGCGCCGTGGCCTTCACGACCATGCCGATCAGATAGCAGATGACGATGATAGCGGCAACAGTTGCCACTCCGATAGTGTTGATGTCCATAGTTTTATCCTTTCCGGCTTGTTAGCCTGCCTGTTTTCTGCTGCAAATCACTTACTGTGCGAATGTCCAGTCCTCAGCCAGCATGTCCGCCTGCGAAGCGAGCCAGCCCATTTGCACACCCGAGGTGCCGACGAACGCAATGGCCTTGTTGCCGATGGCCTCGTGCTCGACGTTAACAACGGCACCGCTTGAATCCGTGTAACTTATACCAGACGCCAGCTCGATATGCTGGTTCTTGCCGTTCCAGCCCTTACGTGAAACCTTCATGCCACGCTTGAGGTACTTGATGGCCTCGCCGAAAGAGAACGTATTCTCTCCGCCGAATAGTGGGCAGTTGGTGTCATCCGCAATCACCCACTCATCAGAGCAGATTTTCATCATGGTGTACTCGACGACTTGCGTATCCCGAATGTCCAGCACGGAACCGTCTTTGGTGTGCATCAGGACGGTCTTCCTTTTCTCGTCCCAACACCAGTACCCACCCCACGAGGGGAGTTTCACGTTCGCGCCGTTTTTCATAGCTTCAAACGCCTGCTTAAAATTCATAGTTACTTCCTTTCCGGCTTTACGCCTCTCGCTTGATGGGCAGCTTCCTTACTTCCTCCATGACCCGTTTTGCACTGCCGTTGCCGCCCATCTTTTCATACGGCTGGTACAGATAGTCATTGAGGTTCTCGTACTCGTCCTGCGTGATGTACCCTCGTGTCACGTACACCATGCCCAGATGGATGATGCGGTCATGCGCCAGACCCACCAGCATCTTCCGCTCCGCGTTGTTCTTGTCCGCCCGCTTCGATACCAGCGCCCACAAGCCGCTGCTTGTCAGCACCGCTACCGCCAGCGGTACGGCGATCTGCTGTACCCACGGTTCCATTCGCTCTCCTTTCCGGGTCTATGCCCTTTCCGTTTATCTTCCGTTTTTCAGCAGCGCCGCGGCGCAGAAGCCGATGCACGCGCCGAGGATGATGTAGATGATGGTCACAGGTCACGCCTCCCCCACAATCTCCCGGTACTCATCCTCCGTCAGCTTGCCCTTGATCACGGCGTTCCGTACCATCTCCGCCGTCCACAAGCCCTGTTCGTACCATTTCTTGATTTTCTCTTTCATGCGTTAGCCCTCCATCATAGTATCGGTCATCATGGCCGTGTACGTCGCCTGTGCCTCTACCCTGTCCAGCTGACTGGGCTGGGGCTTAGGCAGTGCTGCCACGTCCTCCGCGATTTCCGCCTCGCTCCGCAGTACACACGCGCCGTCTGCATACTTATAGCGGGGGATGCCTTGCATGGTGTACAGTCCGCCGTCGAGGTAATGGCTCTGCGCCAGCGAAAATCTATCGCCGTATCCCTCGTCAATCTGCACCCAGCCCGTCAGGTCGCTGGGCAAACTGTACTCACCCTCGACACGTACGATGCGCTCTTTTTCGTCCAGCAGAATGTAAACTCTGCTCTTCGGCATTTCAAATTTCATTTTGACACCTCCTACAAATCGGCGGAGAGCAAAAGGTAATTCCCCGCTTCAAGGTAAGCCGTATATGCGGCGGACGGCGAAAGGCCACTTGCAGTGCAGGCAAGTTCTATTGAGCCCGCCCCGAAGGCAGACACGGTAACGTTGGTGCAATAGATATTCACACCGGCTGCGTTTGTCAGCGCGATTCGCCCGTTGAGCGTCGCCACCGGGATTGTCCTCATTTCAACAGGAAGCGGAACTACCACCCCGCAGGTGTTGGCATTAGGCGCAACGCCAGTTCCAAGAATTCGATATACGCCGGCGTTTCCGATTCTCACAGCATACCTCTGGCACTCCGCCAGCTGATCGCCGAACTTCGGAATCTCGTTCAACACCCACTCGCCGTTCTCCTGATGCGCCAGCGTCTGCTGGAAGCCAAGCTCCAGCTTGACGGCCCTGATGGTCTTTCCCTGCGTGGTGACCGCAAATGTCTTCGTCTCATCGTCATATACCGGAGTCACATCGGTCACGCCGTCCGGCGTCAGCACGGTTGCCGTCACCGTCTGACCGACGGCATACTCCAGCACCTGCGCAATGGTACCGTTCAGCACGATACCTCCGCTATTGATGGTCACGCTGCCGCTTACCAGTTTCCAACGATCAAAGAAATACCCCGCTGTGCTGATCGTGCCGCTTGCGCCCCGCTGATTGACAGGATTGCCCAAGTACCAGTTATCCAGCAGATTGGGGTTACAGGGAAACGCCTTGGTGGTGATAATCCTGCCGGTGATGGAGATGTTTTCTCCCGCTTCGTAGGGTGCCGGGGCGTGGATATTGTCACGCGCCTGCGCCTGCTGCTCGGCGGTGAGAGACTGGGGGGTGTTGTATTTGACAGCATTATCCAACTCGTCTTGTACGCTGGCGTTTCCGCTTGTTTGAATGTCGTCCGCTGTCAGAGTTACGTTTCCGCTGTCGCTGGGAGATTTGTCGTTTACGGAGCTAACTGATCCGCTTCCGTCAATGCCCATCCGCGAAACAGAGTACGACACAGCCGGGTTTCCTGTGTTAAAGTTTGTAGTACTGCGCGTCCACAAATATTTTCCCTGCGGGACAGAAGGAATTGTTGTGTTCCAGCTTCCAGATGGAATGATTGTGCCGCTGTCTGATACAATGTATTCCACCGTTACGCCTGTAACGGTAGCCGGTGCGCCGGTTTCACCTTTCTCTCCTTTGATTTGATACCATTTGTACGCCTGCCAGTCTGTGGGAGCGGTTTTTGCCGTGCCGGAATAAATGCCCATCCAGTCATCAGGGTTGTCGCCGGTACTATGACTGTTTGCCGTGGGCTGCTGCGACGCATATTTGATCCACACATGGCTTGCGTCGCCGGTATCGCCCTTAGCGCCGTTAGACACGGCGAACGTAAAATATGTTCCGTCCGAACGGGTAAATCGGTATGTATCTACCAGCTCCACTGTGGACAGTTTTTCAAACTTTGTCAGACCGTTGCCGTTGGTCACGGTAAAGGTTTTTGTTGTGGTGTCGGCCAGCGTAATTGTGTAGGTATCCACAAGCCCATCCGTCCCGGTCTTGACAATATTGGAAATACCACCGTGCCCGTCTGCCTCTGCCGTCAGCCAGTTTAGCAAAGTCTGTCCTTGCAATCGCTTTGCTGTGCCGTCTTGTTCCAGCACAAACATGTCTGTAGATTTGATTTGTTCAGCCGCAACAAGCTCAGATATTGCTTTGTCTGCCATTTTTTGCGCCCTCCGTTTCTTCGTTTTTTATGGTTGCCTCCAGTTCCTCTAAGGCGTTGATGCAAGCAAGCATCCTGTCCAGGTTTGTCTTCCCGCGCACTTCAACGCTGTTAAGCGTGGTACGGATAGCCTGTAGAGTTTCTCTCATAATGTTTCTCCTTCATACGGTCGCCGCAGTGCTACACGCACGGCGCTGGAATCGTTGTAGGCGTATTCCACACCGATAATCTTTGTGTATCCTTCATAGACTGTCGTTTCTTCGCCCGAAATGTATTCCATGTGCCGCGTGTTGGCGAAATCGCTGAACGCTGTTAATGCGTCCAGCAGTGTTACGCCCAGAATATCGACGTACAAGATGCCAACAGACGCCAAACCGCAAAATGGGCAGTCATACGCAGTGCCATTGGCAATTTTGAATTTTGGCATAACTCTACGCCCTCCCAATTACATAAGTTGCCGCATCTTTCTTCATCGTCCTGTAACTGTTGCCGTTGATGGTAAAAGCGTTTCCCGCAACAATTAGAGATGATATTTCTGCGATGGCGGCGTACATTCTGTTTGTCCACAGCTTTTCAGATTGGACTTGTCCGGTTACGACCTTATTTGCATAGATTACATCCGCAAAATAACCGTTGATAGTGCTGTTGCAGGTGCTTGGGTAGATAGATGCTGACTGTATATTTCGATTTGCTATGGCATCTGTCGCAATCTTGTCATTAAAAATTGACATATCTAATAGCCCTGATGCGTTAAAATACCCATCGCTTCCGCCGTATTCGATGTTTCCGGCACTTACTGTGCCCAAAAACGTCCCGCTATGCGCTGTAAGATTTCCAGCCGCATCTACCGAGAAATTTTTCCCGAGCTGTATTCCGGACGATCCGATGTAAATCCCTGTTGTATTTGTGCCTCCCCACGTTTGACTGTTGGTGCTCAGGTAGCCATCTTTTATAATAAAGCCGCCAACTTTTCCGCTTGTCGCTTCGACCTCGCCAGTTATTTTTAGCCCGTTTTTGTTTGCGTTTAGCACTGTTCCGCCGCTGCTCGTCAGCGTCCACTTATCGGCAGTTAAACTCCACCCAAAACTTGAACTGTTTCCACCATTTCGACTTACCTTGGCAGAGATTTCTCCGGTTTGAACGGCAAGCGCAGCTTTAAGGAATTCTGTGTCCTCGGTTCGCGCCTCTACTTCTGCGATGATTTTGTCAGCAAGCACGGTAAGACTTGCCTTTGTTTCTTTGTACTGCCTGTTGATTTTTCGGGTTGTTGGGGATTTGTACTTGTAGCGATAGTTTATTTTTTCGCCTCCGGGAGCGGACACGTCAGCGGTATACAATCGCCCGTGAGACACATTTTTTTTGCAAATTGCGCCGTACACATTCCCAACAGATAAAGCGTCTCCCAGCTCCGTAGCAGGATCGATATACGCTTCCGTCGCGCTATACGGTTGATACTGATACCCTCGTATACTGGCAAGTATATTATTTGCCATCTCTTGTGTGCCCCAGGGGCATTCCAACGTCAATGTGCGACCGCTGTCTGTCCCCGCGGTATAAGACAGATCATCGGAAACGTTAATGACAACAAGAGAATAACCGTTAAACGAATTTTCTTTTTCCAGCGAGGCTACATTTTTTTGGCATCGAACAACATCAGACAACGATCCTGTCACCTCCAAACGTTATAGCAAACCCCGCGCTGTCAATCAAATATTGCGTTTCCTTCGGAATGTCCCAAAAGCAAACAAGCTGCAATTCTCCCGCCTCGCTCATAACAAAGCAGCCTGCGTACATAGCCGCAATATAACCAAGGTATTCCCGGCAGGAATACGTAGTGTTGTATTGCACGCGGTATACTTTAGTCATACGTGCGATTGTCCTTGCATCTACAGGGACGCTTAACGTCGATGCGATTTCGGAAACAACATCAACATCTTTTGCTGGCCACGCTAACTTTGTTGTTGCTGGATAATCCTGCTCTGCAAACAGCAGCGCGTCGTAGCCGTGAATGCGAAGCCAAGTAACATCGTTTTCTTCGGCATCTTCGTCTATTTCGTCCGCAAAATACACACCTTGCGGCAGCCACTCAGAGAACCTATCTCCGTCCGTAAGTCTTGCGTACACGGCGATGCGGGACAGCCCCTGAATTTTACCGACTGGCTTTAGCATTTTAATATTTACTTCTCGGCTTATACACTCGCCAACGGTCGGCTCGTCTTTGCTGAACAATCCGCTTGTCGTTGATACGCTGGAGATCATGTTCTCTGCGTACCCGCCATCCGCGCCCGCAGATGCTACAAGTATTCTTGTACCGCCGAAAGTAATATAATCTCCCGCTTTGTCTATCAACAAATCAGAGCCGCCGATAGTCACTCGCGTTTCTACTGTGTAGTTCCCCGCCAACAATTCTTTGTATAGCGTTGATGTCTGCTGCATATTTATCTCCCTTACTTTTCCACAAGCGGAAATGTGATGTCCACCCACATTGTTTCCCCGCTTATCGGGTCAACCGCAGAAATAGTAGCTGGAACATTGTTGGAGTAATACTGTGCGGAGTATGCGGAATACAGTGGGTGTAGATTTGTGTCCACGGTAACGAACTCCGGGAGTATCAGCTGCATTAGTTCCATCTCATCGGCGCGGCGCAGGGGAAGACACGTAATGTTGACCGTGTATTTGATTGCTACTCGGGCTCGATGCATAGTCCCGTCCATTGTGCGTCCTGACTTGTCACTGTCCAAATCGTTGCGTTTCCACTGTATTCCGTTTGTTTCTACCCAAGGAAGAATGTCCGTTCCGTTGATCTTGAAATACGGCACTGCCATTTTTACACCCCCAATGCCCGCTGTCGGTTTCTTTGCTGCCGCGTGATTTCCGGGGAAAGTACACGTGCCAGTTGCGCTAAGTCGCCGGTAAATTTAATGGTGATTTCTTCTCCGCCGCTTGCGTTATTTATTTCTTCTCGCACAATTTGGCGAATAAGATCGGCAGGCGCTTCGATATTTGTCCCTTGCTTCTGGTCGCCCAGTACCGCCATAAACTCGCGGTTTGGCGGGATAACTGCTCCTTTTGCCAGTCTCGGGATTTGCAGCTCTGTAATGGGCCTAAAGTTAAACCCAAAAGATCCTCCTCCGAGCCAATCTGGGATTTTAATTTGGATGGTGTTGATCTTGCTGATAAGCCAGTTAATACCCTTGATGATAAGGTTTACCGCCGCCTCAAAAACGCTGACAATGGTATTACAGATGCCCCGAAATATTTCTTTAATCCCTTCCCACGCCTTTCCCCAGTCCAGCGTAAACACGCCGGTCAGGAATTCAATGAACCCTCCAAAGATTTGTTTTACCCCCTCGATAACATCGTTGACATAGGTTTTCGCCAGTTCAATGATTTCGTGGAAACGTCCGTTTGTCTTTTTGTCAAGCCAGTCCAACAGACTTGTCAGCCCCATTTTGAACCAGTCCAAAATGCCAAACACAACGGTTTTCACGCCGGTAAGAATTTGGATAACCGACTGTTTCATTTTTTCTAAATCGCCGGTCAGGATGCTGGAAATAAGCCCAAGCCCGCCTTGAACGATGTCTTTTATGCCAGCCATCATATTGCCTACCGGCGTACCGGCCAGCCCGCACTTCTCGATAATGGTATCAATGATGTCACCGAAAATATCGCTTACAGCGTCCAAAATGTCGGCCAGCAGCTCCCGCGCGTGGTTTACAAAGTCTGCGATGCTGTCCAGCGCCGCGCCCCAATCCCCGGAAAACACGCTGTCGATAAACGCTTTAACATTCCTAAAAATGTTGGCGATGTCCTGTCCTATTTTTTCCAGCCGGTCTGTAATTTTGTCCAGGAAGTCCAGCTTGCCGATTTGGTTGAAATCAGGCAGGATAGCCGAAGCCGCGCCGCCACTTTCCCCGTTGAGTTTATTGATTTCGTCAAACGACGCAAGTTGTTTACTCGCAGACTTTGCCGCGCCGCCCACGCCTTTATATGCGTTCTTCTGGTCGTTCAGGGACTTTGCCGCATTGGCGCTTTCTTTTGCCGTTGTTCCGAATAGGGCGGATACAATATTCGCAATAAACGAAACCACCGTAGCCAGTACCTTAACCAGCGCAGTAAACGCCGGGATGATGATCTGCACAAGCGGCTGTGCCAGCGTCAGTAGCGCACCCTTGAGCTGCGCAATAGCGTCCCGTGCTTCGCCGTTTACTGCCACCACATCTGCCAGCCAATCCCGGAGGGCGGCCAACGCACGGGCAATGATGGTGAACACCAGCGCTCGCTTTGCCAGCATTTTTACGCGCCTTGTGAACGCCTCCATGCCCTGGGATGCTTTGTCTAACCTTTCTTGTATCTTTCCTGCGTTCTTGCCGGTATTGCCAAGCTGCTTACTTAACTCACCGGCCTTTGCTTTCATTCGGTCAAGCTCCGCTTCGCCCTCGCGGATAGCGGCGTTCTGCTTGTCCAGTTTGTCATTCATGACGTTCCATTCTTTTTCCATAGACGCTACAGCGGCCTCCTGCTGCTTAATAGCATCACTGGTGAAGAACTCGCCGCCGCCCTTCATCTGCGCCAGTTTTGCCTTTGCTTCGTCAAGCTGTGCGCCAAAATTGTTGGCCTGATTAAACAAAGTATCTCGCGCGGATTTTTTGTTATTGAGCTTTTCCTGCAGCGCTTCTATTTTCTTTTCAAGCGCATTGAGTTCTTTCAGCGCCTGCTTATCGTCAATGTCGGCCTTGATGATAACGGAGCCGTCCGCGTTTGCCATACAATCACCTACTTGCTTTTATGGTATTTATGTGGTACTATAAACAAACCACAAAAAATTTCTTGGAGGGTGGAAGAAAATGGATAAAATGACTAAGTGCAAGACCTGTGGCGCAGATATTGCAAAATCCGCGAAAGTATGCCCCGCCTGCGGGGCCAGACAGAAAAAGCCGGTCGTGCTGATCGTTATAGCTGTGTTTATTGCTATCGGCATTATTGGCACTGCGCTTGGTGGGAATTCCCCAGAAAAGGTGGGGGATACAGACGCAAAAGGCGGAAACGGATCAACTGCTCCGCAGAAAACGGAATTTGCAGTTGGTGACGTTGTCTCCCTTAAAGACATTGAAGTCACATTTGTGTCTTGCACCCAATCAAGCGGAGAAGGTTTTTACACACCAGACAGCGGCAACGTGTTTCTATTTTGCGAATTTGCCATTGAGAACAAATCCAGCAAAGATATTTCCATAAGCTCTATAATGTCTTTTGAAGCGTATGTAGATGACTACTCCACAAACATGAGCATGACCGGAACGTTGTCCGCAGACAAAAGTCAGCTGGACGGTACTGTTGCATCAGGGAAAAAGATGTCCGGCGTAATAGGTTACGAAGTCCCCGCTGATTGGAAAACGCTTGAAATCAGATTTACCCCGGATTTTTGGTCTGGCAAAGACATTACATTTATTGCAAATCATTGACTGCCGCGCAGCCGCCTTCCGGGGCGGCTTTTTACGTCCATCCTTTAATGATTTCTTCCTCCGCCTCCGAGTACCGCCGCTTGATGTCGATAGCGTCTCGATTTCTGCGGTAAAACTCCTTGTCGGCTTTGTCTTTCAGTTTCCCATTTGTCTTTAGGTCGCGGATCCTCACGACTTGGGCAAAATAGCAGTCGCCGATTTCCCCGTAGTACGAAAGGAACGTCCACCAGTGCAGATACGGCAATGACCGCACTTCCTGCCCCGCTATGCGGTTGATTGGAGCGATGAGCAGACGGAAGTCCTGTTCCCAATCCATCAACTTGGTTGATTTTTTTTGCGTTTCCTCATTCCCGCCGTTGATAAACCAAAAGCACTGTTTTATCGCTTCTTCCATGTGCTCCCCAGGCATAGTGAAAAAACCGGGGTAAAACATTCCCAACACGCCAAAGCACTTTTCTTCGCTTGTTAGTTCCACAGCAGACAGCACCGAGAATATGTCCAGTATCACGCGGAAATCCGTTTCTATTGGGTATTCCGTTCCACACACCTCAAGGCTCGTCGGAAGGTCGTACATCATCTGTGGTACTTGGCTGTATACTTTGCAAGCCTATCACTGTGAAAAGCCTTTTCACGCTTAATCCCCTCGTCCAGCTCGTCCATGATGGCAACCATAAGGTTCATCCACAGCGGCGCACCGTCTGCGATGGCATACACGCTGACATTGCCAAACAGTGCTTCACACACCGGTTGCTCAAACACACCGTCAATGGTCTCGCGCATTTCGGCGTCCATATTTCGGAGCCAGTCAAACATTTCACGGGCACTCATTTTTTCTACGTTATTGTCCCGCGCATCCTGCTTCTTTTTCAGCGCGTCAAACGCTGTGTAAATCCTGTCTGCAAACGCCGGATCGCTGGGATTAAAATACACCGTGCATTTGTCATTCAGGTGGTATTCTTGTACGCCGGTTGTGATTGTCAATTCCTTCATGTGTTCCCTCCAAAACAGGGGCGGTTGCCCGCCCCTTTATTTAGGCTGCTGTAAACTCAATAGCGCCGCTGCTGCCCTTCTTCACAGTGCCCACAGTGCGGGTGCCGCCATAGGTGATCTCGCTGGTGATATTCAGGGTGCCGCCGCCCTCGCCGCCGATGCCGGTGATGGCAATAGCGCAAGCGTCGTAGCGCTCTGCAAACATCGCCTCGCCGCTGGTGGCGTAGAAGTGGCCGATCATCATGTCCTGATTTGCCAGTGCCTGTGCATCCTGGTCTTTGACGGCCAGGTTCCACATCTTCACCGCCGCAGCGTCGCCCGCGTCCAAGGGAATGGGGTCAAAGGTCTGCGTGATAGTGGGCTTTTTCATGGTCGTAAAGGTGTGACCCAGAATGTCTTGCTTTGTGTCGGTGCTCCAATCCATTTCCTCGCTGCTGTCCTCAACGCGCTTTCCGATAGCGCTCCACACAGGGACGGAAGCGGTGCCGGTATTCAGGTACGCAATAAGCAGTTCGCGGTCAATGGTCTGGCCTACGGCTGTGTTGAATTCTAAATCTGCCATTATACATTCACCTCGTAATTTAGTTTCATAAGGATTTGGTGATCTTCGTCCCCGTTTTCATACATGGCGAACAGGGAGGATCGCGTGGTTGGCTCCATGCTGATAACGCGTTTGTCATCGCCAATGTCGGGCTTCTGACCATTTGCCCAGTCCCCGATAGCGTTCAACAGTTCGTCAGCCTTGAGCCGTTTGTCGTTGCTGTTTCCCGGCTTCACTCGGTAGATTATCTTGAACTGATACTCCGCCACATAACCGCCGGTGATATACTTCCGCACAATGTAAGCCGCCTGAATGGTCGACATCGCCATAGCGGGAGTGTCGGCGGGAAGAAACTCAAAACGGATCAGGTCGACTGGCAGCTCCGGGTATGTGTTCAGCCACACAAGCAGCTTGCGCGATACCTGATCTTCTTCCGCCGCTAACACGGCCTTTTTAATCTTTTCCAAATTTCTTCACCGCCTTATCTGCCACCCGCACCCACTTCTCCATGTTCTGCGCTTTGGAAGCGTCAAACCAGTGCGCCTGTGCCTGCGGATGCATTGTTGTGTTAAATACAAGATTTCGGTCTGTGACCACCTTGTGCCCGCCTTTGGGTGCGTATGTGCTGCCGGTCGCCGGGTCTACCATCACCTTACCGTAGTACAGAAACCGGGCGTATGGGCCGGGATAAATGACCTCGTTTCCAACCACCCGCGTTCTCTGCGTCAGAGAGCCTGTAAGCGCAGGCACAAATGGGGTGGTATCTTTCATCACCTGTTGCGCTAAAGCGCTTTCAGCGCGGTCACAGGCCCTTGCAATCTGCCGCTTTACCTCGTCCATGCCGAACACGTCAACAGAGAACTTGAGCGACATCTCATGCCCCTCCGACTTCCCAATGTCTCATGTCCACGCTGCCAAAATCTTTCTCGTCCACTTTTGTCACGTTGTAGCAGCCGTCCTGTGCCATAGCCACGCCCTCTTTGTCTGTGACAAACTCGCCTTTCACAAAGAACGTCAGCCCGCCATCACCGTTCACAGACAGCGTCCACAGCCAGGACTTGTCCGCCGCCGCAAGAAAAGTCTGTGGGGGCGCGTAGGTCTTGGTTTTACCTGTCGTTCCGTCCACCGCTTCCACGGAAAACGGAATGTACAGGTTTACCGCGTCCGCGCTCTCAAGTCCGCTTTCACGCACGTTTACCGCCTTGCTGGCTTGCAGCATAACGCCGCGCAGGATGGTCACATACAGCTTTGTGATTTCCTCAAAGGTCGCCGGGTCAGTCTCCTGCACGGCGTTGTAGACCGTTATAGTGTGTGGAAACATTGACACGATCTATACCCCCTTGATTGCAGAAGTCCATACGGCGCAAGGTACATCATGACAGCTTCGCGTTTGCGGTTTTCAATAAGCTGCAGGTCGCTTGTAGAGACAGCTTTACTCCCAAAGCTGCGAGACCAGCCGCCTACCGTTTCACTTTGAACTGGTCTTTCTGCGTCGCTGGAAATGGCGTTCAGCTTTTCACCGTCCTGGATGATTTCGCACAAAGCACACACGGCGTTTTTTACCGCATCGGCAGCATCCCCAGTTGCATTTTTGGAGCGCTGCATGGTTGCCCAGTCTACATACGCGGACGCTTTTACAGCAAGCGGCGGAAAATCTTCTTCTGAGATAGACTTCCCCATATACACCGTTGTGTAGTAATCGTAATCAGCGTATGCCATACGCCTCCTCCTTTCTCTGTATCTTCCCCGCCGTCACAGTTTCCCGTTCGGGCGGGGAAGAACAACAGATTACTTGCTGGTATCTGCAGCGATAAACAGGCCGGTGGGATTGGGAACAACGGGGATAAACACGCCGCTGGCTTTTGTCCACACTGCCACAGGGTCAGGGGTGGCCCACTGGGTGATCGTGATGAACTGGTCCATGCTTTTGTCGTTGTACTGGCCGTAATCGGCTTCCTCGGGAGTAACGCCCCACAGGCCAACACCGAAGGAAGACGCAGTGCCGTTGCTCAGGAACGCCATCTTGTCCTCGGGGAAGAAGCGCTTGGTGGCTTCATTGCCGCTGGCGGTCTGCGTCTTATACCGCAGATCATTGGTGGTGATCACGCCAAAGCCGAACAGCTCCGCGAACAGGGAACGAATACGCTCGGCAGGAACGTAAGTACCTGCGCCAACAGTGCCGTAGATCAGCGTCTGAATGCCCTTGTTGGCAGCCAGCTTACGCAGGATCTTGGTGGAGGTCACGATCTCAGTCAGAGCGTTACCGGACTCTGCAGCAGCATCCGCCACAGCCATGATCTGGCCGATGATGTCAGCATCAGGGCCAAAGTCGATCTTGAAGCCGGTATTCTTGGTAGGCACGCCGTAGTCCACGGTCATGTTCAGGTTGTTTTCCTTGATAGTCATCTTGCCGGTGGCAAGGACTTCCATTTTGGCAACCTCGGTACGGACCTTGACCGCATCGGCCATCTGGCGCATATCGTCAAAGACATACCGCACGATAGCGTCATCGGCGTACACGCCGTTTTCGGTCAGCAGACGGACGCGCTCGGTCTGGTTGATCTTGCGCTTGATCAGCAGCTTTTCAACCTCGGTCTTATCAAAGACGGGGCGAGTACCGATCTCTGCCTCAGTGTCAAAGGCGTGGACAGTCGCCATCACGGGGATGTTCGCACCCTCCGCCAGCCGCAGATACTCCGCCTTGAGGTTCTGCGTCTTCTGGTCAGGGAAAATGCGGTCGCCGATATAGGCAGGCCGCGCAACGGAGATGTTCTGGGAAAATTCCAGACGGTCCGCATCGGAAATCAGGTTCAGAATGTCAGGCATAGTTTGTTGTCCTCCTTACTTAGCCGTTGGTAGTCCACACGGGATACAGGGTCACGTCGCCGGTGATCTCCACATCAGTCACAGCAGCGCCGCCCTTGCTGGTGCTCCAGCCGGTCTGCGTGTTGTTGCTCTTGGTCAGCGGATAGTCAGTGGAAACCTGGGCAACAGAACCCTCGAAGTAGCTGTTGGTATCCACGGGAGGCGTACCTGTGCCGTCGTTCTTGTCGTATGTCACGGTGTAACCCCGGGTCACGGCCGGGGTGTCCACAAACACAATGCCCTTACCAGCCAAAGCGGTCTTGGCGGCAGTTGCCAGGTTCAGGTTCTCAGCCAGAACGCGGCCAGCCACCAGCACAGAGCCGGGCATATTGCCGCTGGTCACATCCACCGTCTCAAACACGATGCCCACGGCGTTGGCGTCGTTGGAGGGGTAGGGCGTACCGGGTGCAACGGTCTTATAAAGGCCGTCCTGCACGCCCATAGAGGCGGGGATTTCACGAGTCTTGAGCACCAGGCCGACTTCGCTCTCCAGGAAGTTGGGCCGCTTAGTGCCGGTAATGTTGGTCACAAAAGACATGGATCAAATCACTCCTTTTTTGCTGTCTGCGCATACTGCGCGTTGAATTGTTTTGCGTACATCGCGCCCTTGCCCTCACTTGCCGGAGCGCCGCCAGTGCCGACGGGCTTGACAAACGTAGGCGCGGGCTTGCCGGTCTGAAACGCGCTGGGGTCTGCCTCGGTCTGGGTCTTGTGCCATTCATCAAACCCATCCAGTGCGCCGTCCTTCAGCGCAAGATGCTTGGCTTTCAGGTCTGCGATATAGGCCCGTTCCGCCGCCTTAGAGCTGAACTTGATGCCTTTGTCGCTGATGGTCTTGGTGATGGCGTCCGAATAGTCTCGGTCTGCCAGCTGGGCTTTGTACTCGTCTGTTTCTTTGGTGTATTTTCCCTGCAGTTCTTCCAGCTGCTTGCGGATGTCTTCCGCGTCACCGCTGGTCTTTTTCAGCTCCTCAATGTCCTTGTCTCGGTCTGCAAGGCTTTTCTGTGCCACCGCCAAATCCTCTTTGGCCTGGTCGGCTTTCTGTTTCTCCCGGCCGATGTCCCGGCTGTTCTCGTCGAGGATCTTATCCACAACGTCCTTTTCCAGCCCGAGACCTTCCAAAAAATCGCGTTTCATGCTGCTCCTCTATCACTTCGCTTTTTTCTCGTGGGTCGCCTCCACTGTGACCCCGTAGTTTTGCGACTTCGGGCCGGTCAAAATTTACTGTTATATGCAAAAAAGAGCCAGCTACCGAGAAATTCTCGATAACTGGCTCTTCGTGCCACTTCCGCTCGCTCTTTTGCGCTGCGGGCGTTATTCATTTGTACCTATTATACCACACCGTGCGGCAAATTGGAACAAAATATTTGGTTTTTGGTTACTTTTTCATGTCACGATGCGCAGGTCCTGTCCATCACCGCCACGATGCCGCGCTTCTCCAAAATGTTGTGGATCATGAGACGGCCCTTCTGCGTCCACTGCGTGTGCAGCTTCGTGTCAGTCCGTCCGTCCGAATGGGTGAACTGGATGGTCTTGCTCTTGGTGTAGCCCATGTTCATGTGCTTCTTGTAGAGAAGCCACTGGCCGTTGACCTTGTGCTGTACGCCCTCGTCCCGCAGTATCTTGTTCAGCTGCTGGGCGCTCATGCCGTAGTCCGCCGCGATCTGCGACGTTGCCAGCGCATCCTGACTTTCCAAAATAGTGTCCACATACTGCCGGATAGGCTCAAACTCCGCAATGACCTGCGCCTGCCGTTCGTTCTCCGCAGCCAGTGCCAGGCGCTTTTCCTCTGCATCGGCCAGAGCGCGAAGAGCGGACGGGTAGTCCTTCGGCAGAAGATACATACCGTTTCTCCGGATAGACGGCAGCACCTCCCCAGTGACCCAATCCGTGAACCTCTCGGCTGCGGGCAGCTTGGAGCTGAACACAAGGCGGTAAAGGTCGCTTTCGGGGATGAAAGACATCTCTACTGTTTGTTCCGTTGTTTTGCCGCGCTGATTTGTGGTCAAGGAGACCCCGTAGCGTTTCACGACCCCCCTGCAATGGCGGGAAACGGCGTCGCGGGGGTTGCTGTACCCCAAAGCCCGTGCTACATCCGTGCCACAGAAAAGCACCGTGCCGTTTTCCTCTAAGGTTCTGACCCGTCCAAATTCGGGATTGCTAAAAATCATAAGTTCGTTCATGCAATATTCTCCTTCTTCATCGGTCTCATAACAATTTCGATTTCAAATCGATCCTCTCTTGTTGCAACGACCTCATTTACAACGTAGTCGCCAAATGCGTCAAGTAACACGTCGTTGTAGCCGCTACACCCCTCCTGCCATACCGAATAAGTGCATCCAAGAACAACCACATCCACCGCCTTTGCGGTCTTGATTACTTTGCAAACGTCTCTAACTGTCATAGTGAAAATCTCCATTTCTCTTGACTTGATTTTCACCGAAGAGGAGGTTATAATAGATTTAGCCTCTGCTTCGGTGGTGGTGAATTAGAACGCTCAATTTGTCTTTGCGGGACGGTGGGCGTTCTTTTTATTTGCCGATTTCTTCTTCGAGCTTCTTTCTAAACCACTCTGTTCTACCCTCGCCTTTTTCGGCAAGTTTCTTATCGAGTGCTTCGGCCTTTTCCTTGTCCACCATAAAAACAAGCTGTTTCATGGTTTTTCTTCGCTCTCTAAAATACTCGGCCCGGCTTTTGTCAGCCACTCCATCACCTCCTCTGTAGCTAACAACATTATATGTGTAGTTAGTTACAAAGTCAAGAGGTTTTTGGAAATTATTTTTTCAGTTCCTCCGCCTTAATGACCTGCGCTTTCACGCTGCCGTCCTTCATGCGCTTCAACTGCACCCGGCAGCCAGCGGCCAGGGCCTTTTCGATGGCTGCTTTTAGCTTGTCGTCGATCATGTCAGCACCTCAATTTCGTTTGGCCTTTTGTTATCAAAAAAAGAGCCGCATTTCTGCGGCTCTTCCTCGTATCTTGGTTCTTTGGCGGGTGTGCCTGTCCCCGCATCTCTTTGTAACCTTGCAGGCAAGGTGCGTAGCGACACTAAAATCTCTACCTCAAAGAACCGATTTATTCTACTACAAGTATAGCCGCTTTATTCAGATTTGTAAAGTATTTTCTTGTTTCTGATGTACTTATCGAATTTCTTCTTACTTACTTTTAAAAACGTTATGACAGAATTTTTCTTGTGTGCTGCGTCACCTACTACGGCAAGTTTTAGGATCAATCTGAAATTTTCGTCTCTTTCTGCAAATTCCTGTAGGATAACCGCCGTATTAGGCACATTATCTTCAAGAATGTACTGCGGCTGTGATAGCATATTTCCAATATACCGCGAATACCGTTCATAATCGTTTGGATGGCGATCTTTAATGTGTTGTATACGCTCGTCCGTAATAACAACTTCATCTGACCTGATATTGGCGGATACTGCGCTATACTTTTCAATGTCAATTTTGCCTATCGTGTGCACGGTCACACCGCTTTTACCACTGCGACGAATTTGATTTGCGTCTTCTCCGTACAGCACTTTCAGCCGCTCCAGCTGCTCCGGCAGGCCCGCCGCCTTACTGAACTCCTTGTATTTGGCGTTGAGCCGGTTCAGTTTGATGTTGGCAACCGTGGCGTCATCAGTTAGGCCAGCGGCCTTGTAGCTGTTCACCAGGCGCTTTTGCTTGCGGATGGTACGCTCTATGCGGCGCTGCATCTGCGTGGCTTCATAAGCAGTGTATGTCTTGCCCTCAAACGTACAGCTCAGCCCATCGTCAATGTGGGCAAGCTGTTCGTCTGTGTAGGTGCGTTCGCTTACGCCCTCGACCCAGGGAAAGCGCCTGTGGCGGCAGTTTGCTCCTTCTAGCCCATCCACAGCGCCAAGCCCACACACAGAATAAATGTTCGGGTAAATGTCCCCGCTGCGAATGCTATAAACACGACCTTGCCACGACCGGTGCGATGACCACGGCGACCGCCCCGGCTTGTCTCGTGCGCCGGAATGGGCCGACACCTCGTAGTAAGGCGTTTCCAGGTATTCCGCCGCCTGCTCCGTGTACTTTGCGCACAGCTGCGATACGCCCGTCATAACTGCTCTGCGCGCTGCAACGTCGATTTGATCTCGATGCCCGCTCTCATACTTAACCGTTTTTAGGCCGCTGTTTGCAAGCTCCGTAACGGCATTCTTGATCGCCTGATTATAAGAGATAGCCCCGCTCTCTATTTGCAGCGCTGCGCTGTCTAAAGCCCACTGATACCCTTTGGCGGGCGGCAGCATCGTGCGCCCGTTGTCCACCAAAAAGCCCATCGACGCAGTGATATTGCGGAACACATCCTGCGTCTGCCGTCTGATCGCGTCAATAGTGGCTGCATCCATCAGAACGTCCGGCTGTGTAACGCGGGCAAGGTCTATGACCTCGGTGTAATACCTTTGGTTGCGCTCTACCACATCGTCCAGCAGCTTGTTCAGCTTCTGCTCGCTAATGCCGGTGGTCTTGCGAATTGCCTTTTCAATCTCTTCCAGGTCAATGCCATGCGACCGCAGCGCCCGGATGTCTTGTACTGTTACTTCGTTCAACTCATCCGCAGCCGTGAGCCGGGAGCATATCTCCGTCAGCAGCGTGTCCTCAAGTCCACGGTACAACTCTGCCAGCTCTTCCGGCATGGCATCCAGCAATTCAGGCGTAAATGGATACTTGCTCATTTTACATAGCCACAAACTACCCAATTAGGGTTTTCATCTGTGCCAATGTTTATCCAAAAAGTACCGGCGTTTTCTCCATAGCCCATCACTCTACCTCCTGTTGCTGTTCCGTAGTCATGTCCTGCATCTTCGGCAGCGCCGCCTTCGCGGTTTCCTCGTCCTCGTTCATCCAACGCATTCGGAACTCCCAATCGTTCATAATACCGGCATTCAGCAGTTGCAAATCGCGGGCAAATTCGTTGTCCTTTGTTTCCTGATCGTCAAGAATGCTGTCGCCCCAATCGTAAGTGACTTCATATTCGCCATCTACGGCCAGATTGTACAGCGTGGCATAAACATCCATTGCGTAGATCAGCGCATCAAATGTATGTTCGAGCGCCGTCTGAATGCTGTTAATCAGCACATACTTGCGCTGCTTGCTGCTCCTGATTTCCGTAGCTGTTTTTTCCACCGTTTGGGGGTCGGAAATATCGCCGTAAGACAGCCCCACGGTGAACTCAATTCTCCGAAGAACGTCCTGGAAACCTTTATAAATGGCATCGTTGCGCAGATCAGGATTGAGGAACTGATAAAAGTTTCCCTCGGAAGAAAAAGCCCCAATCTCAAACAAGCGCCTGTCAAACATACTCGCGGTTGTGGAGTTTCCATCCATAAGCACTTTGCGCTCACCGGACTTAAACTCCCACTGCAGGCGCTCCCACTGTTCATCAGCTTGTTTGACCAACTCCACCGTGGCAGCGTCGCCGTAGATGGACATACCGCACAAACTGTTGGTGTCCGCCGTGTTGGCAATGGGCGGCTTGAAATAGGCGAAAAGCGGACCGTCGATGTCTTGGATGGTCACTTCTTTTTCGATCTCTGCCCATTCCTGTACAGCATCCATTGGAGCTTCCGCGCCAACAATGCCGGTCGCATCGCTGTAATAAACCTTGTTTCGGATTGTGTAAGTCTTTTTGTTTAACTCGTGGTATTCCAACCGGACGTAGTATTTTCCGTTTACTCTTGCTGGTTTGTCACGGAACACACCGCAGATGCAACGCCCTGATGGGTCAAATTTGGTAGGCTGAAATCCTGCAGCGCCTGTAATATCTACAAGCAGTTGATCCCCATAGATATACGGTTTCAGTGCTACGCCGCCAAGCGCAAGTCCCATTTCCAGCGCACGGGAAAAACTCTGAGCCGCTGTATGGAACGTCTCATCGAGATACTCCGCACGGTCGCTGCCGGTAATACTGGCAGTAAATTCTACCAATGTTGGTCGCGTCACCTCACGGCAAATCGCAGCAGGAAGTCCTACAGATTTTACGTTGCAATTTTGCCACGGAGGATTATTTGTCAGCATCGCATACCAAAGAGCAATATGCTGCTCCATTGTCAAACTAACAGCAGGCAAAACACCAAATTCCCGCTCGGCGACCGCCTGCGGGAAGAAGATGCGCCGCACAGTATTCGCAATTCCGCTGAAAATACTCATAATGCTCTCCTCAGGACCGTCATACAGAGATAGCGTATGGAGTCCATCACATGGTCGTTTTCTTTTATCACCGCGTCCTCCGGTGTGTCCTTCTCCCAGCTGTATAGGCCAAACTCTTCAAAGGCGTGTACGCAGCTCTCGTGGAATTTCAGCCGCCCGGATTGCAACAGCGCACCCGTCAGGCGGATGCCATCCAATACGCTGTTGTTCGCTTTCCACACGGCAAATTTACCGTGACGCCGGATGCACTCGGCGAAGGACGCCGCCGAGGGGTCAATGATGATGCGCTCGATCTTGTACCCATCCGCAAAACATTCCAGGTCTTTATAATACTCCTCGTCTGTCTTCTGCCGGTTGGTTTCGCGCCCGCTGTGATAGTATTCCTTTTCCATCACAGCCTTTCCCTTGTATACGCGCCACAAGCCAAACACCGTGGGATTCTGCGTGCCGTAGTCAC
>ERZ1034920.802-NODE-802-length-22678-cov-5.244972_pt1 | contig 22678 bp, 20 predicted proteins | sample MGYA00520688_ERZ1034920 | MGnify/ENA primary metagenome ERZ1034920 (study PRJEB33766, sample SAMN09781785) | gut metagenome | biome: gut microbiome | host: Homo sapiens | place: Madagascar | study: EMG produced TPA metagenomics assembly of the PRJNA485056 data set...
ATATTCCAACAGGTTTGGTGGTTAGCTGCCAGGACGAAAAGTCCCAGCAAATGAATAAGGAAAAAGCCATCAAGGTTTTAAAGAGCCGTCTCTATGAAAAGATGATGGAAGAGCAGCATGGGGAAGAAGCGGCGCTGCGTCGTTCGATGATTGGCAGCGGGGACCGTAGCGAACGTATTCGCACTTATAACTTCCCGCAGGGACGTATTACAGATCACCGTATTAATTTGACCACCCATCGCTTGGAACAAACGTTGATGGGGGATTTGGACGAACTCATTGAAGCTCTGGTCAGCACCGATCAGGCACGTAAGCTCAAGCAGGCTGCCGAAGAGGTCGAAGCATGACGCATCGAGAATGGCTGCTGGAACAACGAAAGCGGCTGGCTCATTTGTCACGCTTTGATTTGGAACGGCTATTGAGTGAGCGCGTGAACATGGGACGTGCGCATCTTCTTGCACACATGGATGATCCCATTCCAGAAACGGCGCTGAAACAACTGGATGAGGATGTGGCGGCTCTGGAGCAACGTGTGCCTTTGCAGTATGTGCTGGGGTACGCGTATTTCATGGATGCGGTGTATGAAGTCAATGAGCATGTGCTGATTCCGCGTTTTGACACAGAGTACCTGGTGCAGGCGGTGTTGGAACGTGTTGACAAGGAACAGGCAGCCATGCTGGATCTTTGCACAGGGAGTGGCATTGTGGCCATTTCTTTGGCACGTGCCCGTGCAGGATGGCTGGTTTCAGCGTCGGACATTTCCGAACAAGCATTGGCTGTGGCAAAACGCAATGGAGGACGGCTGTCTGCTTCAGTGGAATGGCGTCTGGGGGATCTCTTTGCACCATGGCAAGGACAGCAGTTTGATGTGATTGTTTCCAATCCGCCCTATATCAGTAATGACGAATACGAAGAGCTGTCGCCAGAAGTGCATCAGGAGCCGCGCCAGGCTTTAATTGCGGAACACAATGGTCTTTTGTTTTATGAACGTTTGGCGGCTGAAGCAGGTGATTATTTGATGCCTGGCGGCTGGCTGGCTGTTGAAATTGGCTGGCAGCAGGGCCAGGCTGTGCAGAAATTGTTTATGAAACATCATTTTATGGAGGTGGAATGTCTGACCGATGGTCAGGGCCATGATCGTGTAGTGGTTGGACACTTGATATGAGCACATACTCACGGAAAAACGATGCCAGTTTGATTGCGATGATCGTTATTGCATGTTTCTTGGCGTTGTTTAATTCAACGGCACTGAATGCGGGCTTGCCGTTATTCATGCAAATTTTTGATGCTTCTGTTACCGAAGTGCAGTGGATCATGATTGGATACACTGTTATCATGGGGGTTGCCAGTCCACTGGCTGCGTGGTTTGTACATCGCTTTACTCTGCGCAACTATTTTGTTTATAGCTTGTTCGCTTATGCCGTTCTGTCTTTTGCGAGCGGTGTCATTTCCAATGTTTATTTTGTCATTGTGGTGCGGGCTGTTCAGGGCATTGCTGGTGCGGCGTTGATTCCGGTAACCATGATTGCCATCTATCGGTTTATTCCAAGACATCGTCAGCCGTTTTTCCTGACCATTCAAAACATGAGCCTTTCTTTGGGGCCGGCTATAGGTCCGGTCATTGCTGGTTTGTTGTTGATGGTTTTGAGCTGGCGCTGGTTGTTTTGGTTTAGCGTGCCACTGTCTCTGTTGGCAGCTGTTTTGGGCATGCGTGTTTTGCCAAAGGAAGAACCTTCCAATGTCGAAAAAATTGATATTCCTTCATTGGTGACAATTGTCATCGGGAGTATGCTGGTTCTGATGGGATTTAGTTTGGCCAGTGATATGGGGCTGGATAATCCGATTATCCTCGCGATGATTGTCATAGGGTGCATTTTGTGCGTGTATTTTATTAAACGACAAGGGTCTTTATCATCGCCGATCCTTTCCTTTACTTCTGTACGTTATAGAGAGTATCGATTGAGTATGATTGCCAATGTGCTGCTTTCTATGGCGTTGTGTTTGGCGCCCTTTGTTTTAGCCATTTATCTGCAGACTGTGCGTGGATACAGCGCGTTTCAATATGGGCTGCTGCTATTGATTCCAGCCATCTTTTCTATAGGTGGTGCACCAATTAGTCAGAAACTATATGCCAAAGTGTCTTCAAAAGCATTGATTATTGGTGGATTGGTTTTTCTTTCGGTAGGTAATCTTATGCTTGGCTTTAGCGCAATTGACACAAGTGTTGTTCTTTTCATTGCGATATTGTGCCTGCGCTATTTGGGTATTGGCATTATGGGAATGCCGGTTACGGATCATGGCATGCGCGCACTTCCGTCGGCTCTTCAAGATGATGGTTCCACTTTGGTCAATTGGGCGAAGCTGATGGCCAACAGTTTTGCACTCAGCGTTTTCACGATGGTTTACAGTCTTGTCTCTAGTGATGTCGAAGGTGCTGGCGGGGAAATGTTGGCAATGGTTAAAGGTGTTGATGAGGTCTTCATTAGTTCCGCAATCATGTTGATTTTAGGCTTGATCCCCGCATTTATGCTGAAACGCGAACCACCAAAATAAAAGTGTTTCCAATAATCGAAAAATTAAAGGGTGAACAATAACGTAATTTCAGGTATAATGCAAGTGTAGGACAGTAAAAGGAGGACAGCATATGAGCGGAAAGGCGTGTATTTTTGATTTGGATGGTACTCTCCTGGATACATTGCAGGACCTTGCCAATAGCGTCAATGCAGCGCTGGAAGCTGTCGGAATGCCGAAACGATCTCTGGAAGAAGTGCGGTCTTTTGTTGGAAATGGCGTGCGAGTGCTTATGCGTCGAGCGATGCCGGAGGGAACGAGCGAAACGATGTATGAATCGGCTTATGCACATTTTCTAGAGGTCTATGCGCGGGAGAAATCCCACTACACCTGCCCTTATGAAGGAATTACAGAAACGGTGCAGGCATTAGAAGCACGTGGCATTCGTTGTGCTGTACTGTCAAATAAAAACGATGATGCCGTTGCGGCTCTTTGTGCACAATATTTTCCGGGGCTTTTTGAATGGACACAGGGAATGTGTGATGGGTTTCAACCAAAACCGGCGCCGGATGCATTGTTTGCCATTTGTACACGATTGGGCTTGGCTCTGGATGATGTGATTTATATTGGCGATTCTGAGGTGGATGTGCAGACTGCGGAGGCAGCTGGTGTGCGCATGATCGCTGTTACCTGGGGATTTCGCAGCCGAGAAGCATTGCTTGAGGCTGGTGCGAAAACATTTATCGACCACCCAAAAGAGTTGTTGTCGGTTTTATAACTTTTAATTAGGAAGTATGTTATGGTAGAATAGAGGAGGTGCTGTCATGGAAGCTTGCTACTATAGAAAGCTTGAAGATGGCGCAGTTGAATGCCAGTTGTGTTCACATCATTGTGTGATTCTTCCAGGAGAAATGGGAATTTGTAGATGTCGTGTTAATGATAATGGAGTGCTTATTGCAAAAACCTATGGTGAAATCAGTGGAATGACTACAGAAACCTTGAACGAAATGGGATTTCATTTTTATCCAGATAAGGATTTAAAACTCTTGTCCATTTCGGCTTATGGTTGCAATATGAATTGTCCGTATTGCATCAATCGTCACATCTCTCAAGGAAGAATTCATACTGAACCCCTCGGTCCAGAAGAATTGGTGGAACGCTTGAAGAACCTTCATCGTTCACAGAGCGTTAATGGCGTCTGCTATACTTTTAATGAGCCCTTGATTTGGTTTGAGCATGTGCGTGACTATTCCAAGGTTGTGCGGGAAGCGGGCTATTTGAACGCGCTGGAAACCAATGGCATGATTCAAGCAGAAGCTTTTCAGACGCTTCTTGAAACAATGGACCTGGTCAATATTGACTACAAAGGGTTCAGCGAGGAATTTTACCGCGATTATCTGCAGGGGGATTTCAATAATGTTTTAGAAAACATTGCCGCTTTGGCTAAAAGTGGTGTGTACTACGAAGTTACCTGCTTGATCGTGGCTAATGTTAATGACAACGATGCAGAGTTTGAAAAAGGTATGCAGCTGCTGCATGACGCTGCGCCAGATGCTTTGGTCAATTTATTGGCAGTGGTACCACAGAATAAAGAGGAAATAGAGACCGAGCCAAGCGTTGAAAAAATGAATGATCTTTTAGAAATCGCTAAGAAATATTTCTCACAGGTACAGATTGTTGCCCGCGAAAAGGCCCCACAGTGGTGAGTGTAATGGCTGATTATAAAGATCGTTTGCTGGCTATAAATTATGAGCTGAGAGATTGCCAGAAAAAAGAAGAAAAGCTTTTGTTTGATGATCCAGTCTGGAAAAAAGCAGTGAGCAGGACAACTGGCTCAGTACGTGAGAAAATTGAAGATAAAATTCCGGAAAAACTGGAAGGTACCTTAAATACCGCATTTAATGCGGCTTTTAAAATGGTTTTTCAGGAAGGCAAAGTTCTGATAAGAAAAACATACGATGGAGACGCTTTAAAATCGGAATACGCAAGTAAGCGCGTTGGCGCGCAAGCAAGAGGCGATCGATCGTTGATCAAGAAGTTGCGTAAACCTAGTGAAAAACGCTATCTGAAATCTCTTGGTGTGGCAACCACAGAAGGCGTCGGATTGGGTTTGTTAGGCATTGGTTTGCCGGATATTCCTATTCTTATTGGCAGTATGATTCGGACCTGTACTGTTGCGGCACAAAGCCACGGTTTAGATACCGAACGACAAGACGAGCAAGTTTATATGCTGCTCCTGATTCGTTTGGCTGCGATGCCAGTAGATGAACGTGCTATGGTTAATCGACAGTTGGATGCATTAGGTGATGCTATTGATGCGGGAACGGCTGTGCATTTGAATTTGGAACAAGAAATGCAGGCAACGTCTGAGCGATTGGCATTAACCATGCTCTTCAGTCGATTTGTCATGGGTTTGCCTGTAGTGGGTGTGGCTGGTGGCTTATATAATCCAGTGATTGTTAGTCAGCTGCATCAATTGGCAGACGTAAAATATGAATCTCGCTTGTTAAAGCGATGCAAGGCGGACTTGGTTCGTCAATATCATAAGGAAAAGGAGCAGTGAAAGAATGAAGAAATTAGTTGTATTGGAACCACTCAGTGTACCGGATGATGTGCTGGAAAGCATGCTTCAGGAAAAGCTTGGCGATCAGGTTGAATGGACGCTTTATGATCGTCGTGCCACCTCTGACGAAGAAATGATCGAGCGCGCAAAAGATGCTGAGATTGTTGTCATTGCAAACCAGCCGATGAGTGCCAATGTTATGGAGCATCTTGAAAAGATTGAAATGTTGGCTGTTGCATTCACTGGCTTTGATCACATTCCGATGGATGTTTGCAAAGCAAAAGGTGTCACTGTATGCAATGCCAGTGGTTATTCCAACGAAGCCGTTACCGACCTTGTTTTCGGTATGACCATTACTCTGTTGCGCAACATTCGCGAATGCGATAAAGTGGTTCGTGAAGGCGGCACAATGGCAGGATTGGTTGGCCAGGAACTGTCTGCTTTGAAATTCGGGGTTGTTGGCTGTGGACACATCGCTCAGCAGGTGTTGAAAGTGGCTCAGGCTTTTGGCTGTGAGTGCTATGCCTATAACCGCAGCCCAAAAGAAGTTGAAGGCGTCACGTTTGTTGATTTGGATACCCTCATGTCTACCTGTGATGTCGTTTCCGTGCACTTGGCGATGAACGATCAGACACGCGGCTTCATTGGCAAAAAACAAATCGATGAAATGAAATCCACTGCGATCCTGATTAACTGTGCGCGTGGACCAATTGTTGATATTGATGCTCTGGCGCAGGCCTTGAATGAAGGTCGTCTTGGCGGTGCTGGTATTGATGTATTCTACACCGAACCACCACTGGAAGCAGGACATCCATTGTTCACCACTCCACACACTTTGTTAACCCCTCACGTTGCATTTGCAACCGACGAAGCTTTTGTAAAACGTGCACACATTGTTGCTGACAATATCGCCGCTTTCTTAGCTGGAAATCCAACCAATGTTGTTGGCTAATACAAATGGATAGATGATAAATTTGATTTTAAAGATCGATAAACAATACTAATGGAGCGACCCTCTCGAAAGAGAGGGTCGCTTTTTGCGTTCATTTGGGGACCTAGAGAGATTATTAAGCTGAATTTAAGGCGTTGTTGAGCCTAATCTGCAATAAGTTGGGGTAGAAATCCCATGAAAATTAGTGTAAAGTGGAGTAGAAAGGGGCAAAAAGGGACGAAAAGGTTGAAAGGAGTGGGCCTTTATGTTTTTAGGTGAATACAAACATACTATTGACAATAAATGCCGACTCACTATCCCTGCGAAATTCCGTGAAGATCTTGATAATCAATGCGTGATAGCAAAAGGCCTTGATGGGTGTCTGACGGTCTATCCCATGGCGGAATGGGCGTTGATCTGTGAGAAAATCGACGCAAAACCGACTAGCGACGTTAAAGTTAGACGCTTTAAACGACTTTTTTATGCCAGTGCCAGTGTTGAAACATTGGATAAACAGGGACGTTTATCCATACCACCGGCGTTAATGGAATATGCTGCGATTGAAAAAGATGTATTTATCGTTGGTGAATCCAATACGTTTGAATTGTGGAGTGCAGAACGCTGGATTTCTCAGCAAGAGGAAGACGACAACGAATCTTTCGAAGATCTTGCTGGATTTTTAGGTATTTAAAGGTGGGAAGAGAAATGGAATTTCAACATATACCGGTGCTGTACGATGAGGTGCTGGATGGCCTTCATTTACAAGAAGGCGGCGTTTACGTCGACGGAACAGTTGGCGGCGGCGGACATTCAAGTGGTATTCTAAAAGCCATTGGACCGACGGGGCGTTTGCTAGCAATCGATCAGGATACGAATGCGCTGGCTGCAGCGAAAGAGCGGCTTGCTCCATATGACGGGCAAGTGACTTTTTTTCATGCGAACTTTGTGCAAATGCCGGAGATCATTGATGCCAACGCTCCCGATGGTGTGGATGGTATTTTGATTGACATCGGTGTGTCATCTCCACAGATTGACAATGCACAACGTGGTTTTAGTTATATGCACGATGCGCCATTGGATATGAGAATGAATCCAGAAGCAGAATTTTCTGCGTACGAATTGATTAATCAATACGACGAGGATTCGTTAGAACGTGTTCTACGTGAATATGGTGAAGAAAAATGGTCCAGACGTATTGCTAAGATTATTGTTGAGCGCCGTAGTATTGCACCGATAGAAACGACTTTTCAATTGGTAGATTGCATTGAGCGTGCCATCCCGAAAGGTGCACGTGAGAAAGGCTCCCATGTCGCAAAACGAAGCTTTCAGGCGATTCGTATTGAAGTGAATCACGAGCTGGATGTTTTGGAAAATGTCTTAGATCAGGCAGTCGATCGGTTGAAGATTGGTGGACGCATGGCGGTGATTACCTTCCATTCTTTAGAAGATCGGATTGTTAAGCAGCACTTTAAGTATTTGGCAAGTGACTGTATTTGTCCACCAGAATTGCCTTTTTGTCAGTGCGATAAAATGGCAACGGTTAAAATAGTCACAAGAAAACCAATTATTGCCTCAAAAGAAGAATTGACGCAAAATTCACGAGCAGGTAGCGCCAAACTTCGTATCGTAGAAAAAATACCTGCCCATAAACGAAGAAAATACTAGCAAAGATTTCTGGGGATGATAGCCATGGGAGCAGCAAGAAAATACGTATCGCATGATACTTATCCGGACTCGGAAGAGCACAAGAATAGGGCGGCGAATATCATGTTTAGCACGAATTCAAAAAGGGCGATCGCAAAAAAACAAAATGAACGTGTTTTGCGTAGAAAATTTGAAAAGAATAAGCCTCGCCTGTCATTGTTTCGTGCCTTGATCATAGCCTTTATTTTGGGAATATTATGCGTTGGTCAATATGGTGTTATTCAGGATATGGGATTGAAAATTAATGAAGGACAACAGAACCTGAAGAACATTAATGCAGAGAATGAAGCCTTAAAACAGCAGAGTGCAGCGCTTAACAACCGCAATGTGGTCAAAGAAAAAGCAGAAAAAGAGTTGGGCATGCAAGAAGCTGAAGAAATTATTGTTTATACACCAACAACTCCACAGGCTTCTCAGTCTGCTGACGCGCAATAAGGAGTTGGATGAATTTTGGAGCCACATAAGACGCGTATACCATTTATTATCGTATTTGCCGTTGCGTTTTTGGCAATACTAATTTCTTTAAAATTGTTTTATGTACAAGTGTTGGCGAGTGAAAAATACAGCGATGATTCTTTAAACAATCGTTTGCAAAATGTTGAGGTTACTCCCAATCGTGGAATAATATACGATCGAAACAACGAGGCATTGGCGATTAGCGTTGAAAAAATGTCAGTCTATATTACACCTTCTGCGATTCGAGAGTCCAGCAGCCGCGATGAGATTGTAGCAGATATCGTAGAATGTCTGCATATGACAAAATCTGAAGTAAATAAAATAATTGACAATAGTAGCAGTGATTTTGCCTGGCTAAAACGTCAATGCGACAAGGCAGATGCAGAGAAACTTCAGGAAAAAGATTATTTGGGCATTGGCTTTACGACGGAGTATGCACGTGAATATCCAAATAATGAAGAAGCTTGCCATGTTTTGGGCTTTTGTGGTCTGGATAATCAGGGATTATCTGGGGTTGAATTGCAATATGATGATATTCTTTCAGGAACGCCAGGAAAGCTGGTGGTTGAATTTGATAAACTTGGTAATGCAATTCCTCAGTCCATTCAGGAATCCATTCCTGCATCAGAAGGTCAAAACGTACATCTAACCATAGATTCAACCATTCAGTACTATGTGGAGTCGGCGTTGGCAGAAGCTCAAGAGGAGCAGAAGGCTGAAGCAATGACTTGTGTAGTTATGGATGTAAAGACAGGCGAAGTGCTTGCGATGGCAAACATTCCTGATTTTGATCCAAATAATTATGGTGATTATGAGCCAGAAACATGGACAAACCTGGCCATTTCAAAACTGTATGAACCAGGCTCGCCTTTTAAGAGTCTTTCGACGTCAATGTACCTGGAAGAAGATATTGTAGAGCCAGACACGCAGCTGTATTGTCCAGGGTATGTGATGATTGACGGACATCGTTTCCAGGATTGGGATTACCCTGAAGGCGATGGTTTGCAGACCATGAAACATGCTTTGGAGCAATCCTGTAACGTTGCACAGGCAGAATGTGTCAGCAAATTAGGCTTTGATCGTTTCTATGACTATCTCGATGGCTTTGGCATGACGAAGAAAACGGGCATTGATTTGCCATCGGAATCTTCACCGTTAATGATTGACGAAGAAGATGCCGTGGATCTCGACTTGGCATCGTCAGCCATTGGTCAGGGGAACGCATACACAGCTATTCAAATGATTACTGCGTTTTCTGCAGTCGTTAATGGTGGCTATTTGATGAAACCACAGATTGTTTCTGAGATTTCGGACAGTGATGGTGATGTTGTACAGAAAACGGAACCAGAAGTTGTTCGTCAGGTTATCTCCGAAGAAACATCCGCACAAATGCGAGATATGCTCGAAGGTGTTGTAGAGGAGGGCCTTGGTACTCCAGCAGCGGTTGAAGGTTATCGCGTAGGTGGAAAAACAGGGACTGCAGAAATTGCCACAAATGGGAGCTATGATAAGAGCAACTATATCTTGAGCTTTATGGGTTTTGCTCCTGTGGATGATCCTCAATACGCTTGCTTGGTTATTGTAGACAGTCCAGAAGGCGGCGGAAATAGCGGGACCTTGGCTGGTGGGATTTTTGCAAAAATCATGGGCAATATCCTGAGCTATTACCAAATTCCACAGACTGAGGCACCAAGTGGAGAGAATGAAAACATTATTGAAGCAGAAACTGGTGATACCGTTACAGTACCTGAAATTGAACTTCCGATGAGTACTGAAGAAGCACGTGCTGTTATGGCTGAAGCTGGTTTACAGGTCAGTGATGTTACATCGGGGGATCAGCTTGTTTGCTGTTTGCCGGCTCCTGGAACGAAAGTTGCTGCTGGGTCTACTGTTGAATTTTACAGTATGACATCTAATAGCGATTCCATTGTTTTACCATCTTTTGAGGGAAAGACCATCAAAGAGGTTGATATGATTCTAAATGGATTTGGTTTGGAATCCAACCTTTCCGGTAGTGGCTTGGCTTATCGACAGCAGCCAGCGGCAGGATCGTCAATTACCTTAGGAAGCGAGGTAAAAGTATGGTTTGCAGGCACCAGCGAATTGGCAAATATTCAAGCAGCTACTGAAAAGTTGCAGGAAGAAAGCAACAATAGTGCTTCACAAAGTAACACAGAAAATAACGGTGATTCATCGAGCAGCAGAACAACATCGAGTAATAATACATCAAAAAATGATGACGACGGTTAGAAACTGTTGCGGGACGAGGACGCAGATCCTCATCATTAAGAATGAAACGTCACTGATTACTTCATAGCTTAGAGAAGCCGGAGAGTGCCTATGCATTTCCGGCTTACTCGATTTAATGGAGGATTTTTATATGTATCAGGTTTCAATTGATCAAATTGCAAAAGAAATGGGGCTGACCTATTTGGGCCCTTCCAACAGAACAATTCGTAATGTAGCATTTGATAGCCGTGAAATTTCGCAGGGTGATCTTTTTGTTGCGATTCGTGGTCAGCGCGTTGATGGACATCGCTTTATTGAACAAGCTATTCAATCTGGAGCAGCAGCGGTCGCGGTTGATGCTGAGCATGCGTTTGAGAGTGACACGACGGGCTGTCTAATTGTTGACGATGGACAGGCGTTTATTCAGGCGCTTGGCAAGTGGTGTCGCTCCCAATTCCAGGGACCGGTCGTTGCCATTACTGGCAGTCAGGGAAAAACAAGCACGAAGGATTTACTGGCACAAGTATGTGCTCGTTCTCATAAAGTTGTGGTAACCAAGGAAAACCAAAATAACGAATTGGGGATGCCATTGACGTTGACCCGCCTGAATGAAGAGACAGAAATTCTCATTGTTGAAATGGGAATGACTGGATTTGGTGAGATTGATTTTCTCTGCCAAATTGCCCAACCGACGCATGCGATCATCACAGGCATTGGATTGGTGCATGCGGAATATTTGGGCAGTCAGCAGGGCATAGCACGTGCAAAAACAGAGCTGTTTAAATATTTACCGCCAACTGGAACCATTGCATTGAGAGAAAAAGACCATGCTCTAATGAGTCCTTATTTGAATGAATGCGCGGCATCCATTATCTGGTGTAGTGATGAAGGCGAAGGCGGTGAATTTATCAGCAAAAATGTTCAGCTTGGTGCTGAAAGCAGCAGCTTTGATTGTCAGATGAATGACGAGGCGTTTCATATTGATCTGCCTTTCGCTGGTAGACATTTTGTGGATAATGCGCTTTTGGTTACAGCCATTGCGCGTGCTATTGACATTTCTATAGCAGACATTCAAAATGGATTGGGATTGGCTGTATCTCTATCGTCCAGTCGAATGGAGATGCATAAACTGGCAGGGAATAGACTGTTGATTAACGATTGCTACAACGCCAATCCGGATTCAATGATGGCGACATTGGATGTTTTGGCGGGCTATCAACCGCGTTCAACTATTGCCTGTTTGGGAAATATGTATGAATTAGGACAGTATGAACACGATGGTCATGCAAAAGTTGGTAGGCATTTGGCAAAACTTGGTATCGACTGGTTAATCTGCTTGGGCAATCTGGCAGAGATTATCGGAACCAGTGCTATTGCCGCTGGGATGGACGCCTCGCATGTTTTCTATGTGGATACGAATAAGCAGGTAGCGCGTATTCTTGAGGAGTACGCACCGGAAGAAGCGGTTATCCTTGTAAAAGGCAGCAATAGTATGAAAATGGTTGATGTGTACCAGACTATATTAAAAGACAAAAGAATGCTATAATAGTGAAGCGATTCCAAGCAAAGGCGGGATAGACCATGAAGGAAATTAAACTGCAAGATATTTCAGGTTTCAAAATCGGCAGTGTGGAGAATGCCATTGCGGGGACCGGCTGCACAGTCATCATTTGCCCTGAAGGAGCGCCATGTGCGGTGGATATTCGTGGCGGCGGTCCTGCAAGCAGAGAAAATGCTCTGCTGGATCCTGTGGCAGCGGCTGACCGCATCCATGCGGTGTTATTGAGCGGCGGCAGTGCATACGGGCTTGATGCTGCTGGTGGTGTCATGCGTTATCTCGAGGAGCAAAACATTGGTCTGCCTGTTGGTGATGCCATTGTTCCTTTGGTGGTGGCAGCCTGTATCTTTGATTTGGCCTGTGGTGAAAACATCCGACCAGATGCTGATATGGGATATGCCGCTTGCGTGGCATCAGAAATGAATGAGGCCATTCAAGAAGGCAATCATGGTGTCGGTACTGGTGCGACAGTTGGCAAGCTTTTGGGCAATGCTGGCATGATGAAAACGGGCCTTGGCACTTACGCGATTAAGATGGGAGATTTTCAAATTGGAGCCGTGGTGGCGGTCAATGCATTGGGCGATGTCATCGACGAAAAAGGCGATATTCTTGCAGGCTTGCTTTCTCCTGACGGTCAGGGCTTCGCGGATACACGTCAGATGATGTTGGAGCACTACGAAGACTTGCTGCCAATTTTGGCTGGTGCTGGCAATGCGACAACCAACACAACCATTGGTGCCGTTATAACAAATGGGAAATTTGATAAAACTCAGCTAAAAAAAGTTGCGGCCTTAGCGTCCAATGGATTGGTGCGCGCGGTACGTCCGGTTAATACGACCGCTGATGGCGATTCTATTTTTGCTTTGAGTGTTGGAAAAGTGGATTTTGACATCAATCTGGCTGGGACGGCGGCTGCTTATGTTGTAGAGCAGGCCATTCGACGTGCAGTGTTTTCTGCAGAAGGTGCTTATGGAGTCCCTGCTTGGAAAGATATAAACCATTAATGATGAGCGATTGAAAAGTGTTGTGGGAGGAAGTCTGGAATGTGGGCATTAGGATTTGTAATTAGTTTGGTGATTGGGCTGCTGGTTGGCCATTATATGATCCCGATTTTGCACAAACTGAAATTTGGTCAGTCGATTCGCGAAGAAGGACCGAAGAGTCATCAGAAAAAACAGGGAACGCCGACAATGGGCGGCATCCTGTTCATGATCACCGTTGTTGTGACGTTGGTTATCATGGGACAGTTCAATGGCGTGACCTGGTTTGTCGTTGGCAGCGCTTTTTTATTTGGCGCTATTGGCTTGGCGGACGACGCAATAAAAATTGTCATGCACCACAACGAAGGTTTGACACCAAAACAAAAGATTGCTTTACAGCTTTTGGCGGCTGTGCTGGTCGTTTTTTGGGCCTCCCGCTTGGATATGAATGTCAGCGATTTTTGGATTCCATTATTTAACATTGTGTTGCCAGTGGGTGTTCTATATTGGCCATTGATGGTGTTTATCATCATTGGGACGACGAACAGTGCCAATTTGACCGATGGTCTGGATGGGTTGCTGACAACAGTTAGTATAATCATTTTCCTAGCATTTTTTGCCGTAGTGAAACTCTATAACGAGCCAAATTCACTGATTGTCATTGCTGTAATGATTGGCGCTTGTCTGGCCTTTTTGTTCTACAACCACCATCCAGCTCGGGTATTTATGGGAGATACCGGAAGCTTTTTCATTGGTGGAATGGTTGTTGCGTTGGCGATGGTGACAAAAACCGAACTGCTCATTCCAGCAATGTGTTTCACATATTTTATTGAAGCTTGTTCTGACATCATTCAGGTATTAGTATATAAAAGAACAAAACGTCGCGTGTTTAGAATGGCACCGTTGCACCATCATTTTGAACTGGGTGGTCGCAGTGAAAACCAGGTGGTAAGATTATTCAGCATTATCACCTTGGTATCATGTGTCATTGGTGTCGCCCTCTTCTGGACGGCTTTGCTTTGATAATGAAGGAGGAGAACCATGAAAGATGTTATTTTAATCATTGGTGCCGCACGCAGCGGGATTGCAAGCGCTGAGTATCTGCTGTCCATTGGTAAGCAGATTGTGGTCAGTGACATGAATACAAAAATTGCAGAAAAGGTTGAGGCGCAGCTTGGGCATGCGTCTGTTTCCTATGTTTGGGGCCAGCAGCCGGATGTGGAAGCCATCCAACCTGAAGTGATTGTTATGAGTCCTGGTGTGCCGTTGACCATTCCACCGGTTATGAAAGCACGTGAACTGAATATTCCTGTGATAAGTGAGCCTGAGCTGGCTTTCCGATATAGTGAAGTACCATTTGTGGCCATTACTGGCACTAATGGAAAAACAACCACCACAACGTTAACGGCAGTATTGCTGGAAGCAGAAGGTCGGAAAGTGGTTGCTGGCGGTAATATCGGTTTGCCATTGATCAGCCAGTGTCCAGCAATGACGGCGGAGGATATTGTGGTTGCTGAAATGAGCAGTTTCCAGTTGGAAAGTGTGGATACTTTCTGCCCTAAAGTGGCGGTGGTGATGAATCTGACTCCGGATCATTTGGATCGCCATAAGACTATGGAAGCTTATGCAGAGGCAAAGGCAAACATATTCAAGAATCAGACTTCTTCAGAATTTCTATTGTTGAATAAAGACGACGCCATTGTGGCTGCAATGGCGAACAAAGCCCGTTCGCGAGTGTACTATTTCACTCAGCAAGAAATCCTCGATGAAGGCATGTGGCTGGAAGAGGGCAATTTAATGTATGCCTTGGATAAGCAACAGATGCCACAGGTGCTGATTCCAGCAAAAGACATCGGAATCGTTGGTCGCCATAATTGGCAAAATGCAATGGCCGCCTCTTTGGCAGCGCTGTTGATGGGGCAGCATCCAGAGGTTATTGCAGAGCGCTTGCGTGCGTTTAAAGGCGTTGCACATCGTATGGAACCTGTTGCAACGATTGATGATGTGTTATATGTTAATGATTCCAAAGGGACGAATCCCGATTCTACAGAAAAGGCGCTGGGGTCTTATGGAGATCGTCCAATCGTGCTTATTGCTGGTGGACGAAACAAAGGCAGCGACATGGCTGTGTTGGTTCCGTTGATGCGTGCGCACTGCCGTGGTGTGGTGTTGGTTGGCGAGGCGACGGACGACTTTATTGATGCGTTCAAACGGACTGCGTATGACGATTATGTTTGTGCTGATTCGTTTGAAAATGCTGTGGAAAAAGCACACGATATGGCTCAGGCGGGTGACGTGGTTTTGCTTTCTCCAGCTTGTGCAAGTTGGGATATGTTTGATAATTTTGAGCAGCGTGGAGATCTATTCAAAGATCTGGTGAAGGGTTATGCAGAAAAACAATAACAATGGACCGAAGCGTCCGGTGTTAGTAGAAAAAAATCATTCAAAACCTAAAATAAAAGAACTGCGTTCATCGCAGCCCAAAAAACAGACCGTTGGTCAGCGGCAGCAAATGCAGATGTCTTCTCAACAGGCCATGTCGATGGCAAACCGACGTGGCCCTAGTTTGCAAGAAAGAGCAGAACAGCATCGTCGCGAAATGCAGCAGCAGGAAGTGCCTGTTCAACGGACTGTAAAACAACAGCCGATGAAAGAAGCGCATGTAAAAGATAAAAACGTCAATAAGAAACGTAAAAAACAACAAATAAAACAAAAGAAACCGAGTTTGCTGGATCAGTTTCTTGTTCGAGGCAATGCTGTAGCGGGTGCGCCGGACTATTTCATTATGGAAGTGGTGGCGGTGTTACTAGCCATTGGGCTTGTCATGGTTTTCTCAGCAAGTAGTTACCGATCTCTGCTAGAAAATGGCAATGCGTATAGCTATTTTATTAAACAAACCGCTTCGGCAGTCCTTGGGATTATAGCTGCGTTTATGATTATGTTATTGAAACCAGGGATTTTCCAGAAGCTCGCACCGGCGTGTTTGGTGTTTGTCTTTATATTGTTGCTGTTTACGCTGTTTGCTGGTGAAGAAAGTCTTGGGGCAACGCGTTGGGTTACCATCGCCGGGGTACGTTTTCAGCCGTCTGAAATGGCAAAGCCATTGATGGTTATTTGTACGGCTGACCTGGTAAAAAATGGACCGTACGATTTTATAAAAGAACGCAATAGTATTGTGACTTTTTTGATGATCGTAGCTACTTTTGGTGTCATTGCGCTGGAAGACTTAGGATCGGCGCTGGCAATCTTTGGTGGTTGCTTTGCCATCTTTATCGTTGCTGGGCTTTCAAAACGAGGCATTTTTGGCGTCGTTTTAGCTGGTTTGGGCGTAGTTGCAGTATATTGTGCCATGGAGCCGTATCGCATTCAGCGTCTTTTTGGGTTTGTGAATCAAACCGATGCCGATGCAGCCAACGGTTCTGCTTATCAGTTGGTGCAGAGTTTATATGCTTTTGGATCAGGGCGACTCTTTGGTGTAGGCTTGGGAAACAGTGGGCAAAAGCTGCTGTATCTTCCTGGAATGCATACTGACTTTATCTATTCAGTTATTGGTGAGGAATTTGGTATTGTTGGTGCTCTGCTCGTATTGGGGTTGTTTATGGCGTTTGCCTGGCGTGGTTTTTGGATTGCAACACGCATTGATGATCCGTTTAAATCGTATCTGGCATTTGGTGCGACAGCGATCATCACTGTGCAGGCTTTAATCAATATGGCGGTAGCCGTAGGGGTTTGTCCGGTTACAGGGATTACGCTGCCGTTGATCAGTTATGGTGGGACATCACTGGTTATAACCTTGATGATTATAGGTGTTTTACTAAACATGTCTCGATATGCCGATAAAACAAAGAGAAAACGAACGCCAAAAAATAGAACAAAGAACATTGAATAATATTAAAAATTATATATTGGGGGAAGACGTATGAGAGTGATTGTTACCGGTGGTGGAACCGGTGGGCACATTTACCCAGCTTTGGCCATTGCGGAGCGTATTCTGGCGGATTTGCCAGATAGTGAAGTGCTCTATATTGGATGCGATAATGGCTTAGAGAATAATATTGTGCCAACAACGTCCATTCCTTTTAAGACCATATCTGCGCAGGGGCTGCCACGAAAGCTGACCCCTGCTTTGGCACGTTCTCTGATGGTCAATTCAAAAGGTGTTGTAGAAGCACGAAAATATATTAAAGAATTTAGGCCAGATCTGGTCATCGGAACAGGCGGTTTTGTCTGCGGGCCGACGGTATTGATGGCATGCATGAACCGAGTGCCAACCATGATTCATGAACAAAACGCTTATCCCGGCATGACGAATCGTATGTTGGCGTCGCGCGTGAGTAAGGTCATGATTAACTATCCTGAGGCATCGCGCTTTTTTGTGAAGGCCAAGGAAACCGTGCTCACAGGATTGCCAGTACGCAATGATATTGGCAAACTGAGCAAGGAAGATGGCTGTGAAAAATTTTGCCTGGATCCGACCAAGAAAACCGTTCTTATTACAGGCGGAAGTCGTGGCGCTCGTACGATCAACCGGGTTTGTGCGCTGGCTTTAACAGGTATTTTGGCAAATCCTGATGTACAGGTGATATTTATTACTGGCAAAGTTGGCTATGTGGAAACAAGCCTTCTTATAAAAGACAGTGACAACAGCGTGTTGCGAAACGACCGCCTGCGGTTTTTGGAATATACCCACGATATGCCTTATGCGTTAGCGGCAGCAGATGTGGTTATTGGCCGTGCAGGAGCAACGTTCCTGGCAGAAATCGCTATGTGTGGTTTGCCAGGAATATTAGTGCCGTATCCTTATGCCAGTGACAATCATCAGCAATACAATGCTCAAGCAGTTGTTGACGCTGGAGCGGGAGAGATGATTTTAGATAATGAGCTGACGGTTCCAAAGCTGACCGCAGCTTTAAATCGTTTCCTGAACGAAGATGAGTATTATCAAGCAAAAAAAGATGCCATGTTTGAATTGGCGAAACCTTCAGCGATGGATGACATTATGATGCTGGTTAGAAGTTTTATGAAGTAGTGAAGGATTGAGGTGGCAGAAAATGAACCTAGAACAGACGTTTAATCATGTTCATTTTATTGGAATTGGTGGTATCGGCATGAGTGCTGTAGCTGAGGTAATGCTTGAACGTGGATACACCATCAGTGGGTCGGATTTGAACGAATCCGATCAAGTGCAAATGTTACGTGGCCGTGGGGCGACAATTTATGTGCCACAACGCGCTGAAAATATTACGGATGATATTGACCTTGTCGTTCGTTCGACGGCTATTCAGGAAAACAATGTTGAGTATAAGGCAGCATTGGAAAAGGGAATCCCAGTGGTCCATCGTTCAGAGATGCTAGGCTACTTAATGCAGTCTCAAAAGGCCATTTGTGTGGCGGGCTCTCACGGAAAAACCACCACATCTTCGATGATTGCTTTGTGTCTGGAAAAAAATGGTTTGGATCCGACGATTGTCGTTGGTGGCGTCATTAGTGATATTGGCAGCAATGCAAAAAATGGAAAAGGCGAATGGTTTGTTGCCGAAGCCGATGAAAGCGATGGTAGTTTTATCAATTTATTGCCATGGTATGCGGTGATCACCAACATTGAAGAAGATCATCTCGACCATTATAAAGATATTGTAGAAATTCGTGAGTCTTTCAAGCAGTTCCTGAACAAGACCAATCCTGAGGGACGTTGCCTGCTGTGTGCGGATAATGATGAATCCTTTGGCATTGCTTCACAAAGTCCGGTGCCAATGAAAACCTATGGTTTTCATGAACGTTCACAATACCGCATCAAGAATCACAGTCAGGTGGGCATGAAAAACGAAGCGGATATTTATAATGGCGATCGCTTCCTGGGGCATTTGGTGCTGCAAGTGCCTGGCAAACACAATATTTCCAATGCAACGGCAGCGGTTGTTGCATGCATGGATGTTGGCTTGACTTTTGAGGAAGTTGCCAGTGTTCTGAAAGATTACAAAGGTACACGCCGCCGTTTCCAGCATCAAGGCACCGTCAATGATATTTCTGTTTATGATGACTATGCTCATCATCCAACGGAAATTGCAGCAACATTGGATGCTGCACGGGCGATGCATGAAACAGGAAGAATTGTCGCCATCTTCCAGCCACATCGCTATTCTCGTACGCAGTTTTTGGCGACGAGCTTTGCTGAAGCGCTGTCACAGGCTGATGAAGTGATGCTCTTAGATGTATTCCCTGCTGGTGAAGCGCCAATCGAAGGGGTCTCCAGTCAGCTGATTGTGGATCAGATTGATCCAGACAAGCATGCGCAGGTTGTTAACGATGAATACCTGACCAGTGGTTTTATTTCCACCTTACAGCCTGGAGATTTGGTGCTTGTGCTGGGAGCAGGGTCGATCTGGAAGCAGGCGCCGCTTATTGTAAAAGCGTTGGAAGAACGTCATGAGTAAAGCGTGTGTCCGATCATTAACAGAGAAGGTTGATGTCGATTGAAACTATTTAGAGATAAAAACAGAGGTCCAAAGATAAAGAGCGAAGACGTTGTCATTCCTGAAGAATATCTCGAATACGAACGTGAGGCAGAAGCACGAAAACGCCGTGAGGCGGATACTAAGGAAGAACGTCTCCAATCTTCGCCAGCAGAAACAGAAAGCAATGAAGCGGATGACCCGTTTGCAGCGCGTGTTGAGCAGTTGTTGAACACGAGCAAAAAGACGCTCCAGGAGCGTGCCGCTGAAAAAGAAAAACCAGCCCCGGATGTCACGGTTGGCGAAGTGGTTGAAACGCTGGAGGACATGCTGCCAGATGCGGAGCCAGTCGCTAAAGCGGACGAGGAACCGATGAGTCTTGAAGAGGCACTGCGCATCGAAAAAGAACGTTCGAGCCGATCGGCGAAAAAAGCACGTCGTCAGTCCGTGAAAAAAGACCGTTCGCAGAGTGGGGATAAAGCAGCTGCAGAAAAGAAGGCCGACGATTTGCCATTAGGCTTTAAAGTGGTGCTTGTTTGCATCGTATTAATTGTGGCAACGGTGGTGGTACTTCTGGGGCCGCTTATGAAAATTGATGCTGTTCAGGTGAATGATCTTGATAATATGACGGCCGCTCAGGTAGAAGAAATTGCTGGAAATCCAGTTGGTCAAAATTTGTTCTTTTATCGTACCAGCAAGGCAGAGGAAGAGCTGCGTTACTATCCATATGTGCAGGATGTGACCATCACTCGTCATTTTCCACACTGGATTGAAATCAATATTACAGAGCGCGAACCGGCAGGTATTTTGCTCAATAATGGCAGTTACCTGCAGTTCAGCAAAGACGGTGTGCTTCTGGACAATGCAAAATCGTTGACGAACCACAGCCTGCCGCTGATTACTGGATTTTCGATGGATGAAGTGCCATCGCCGGGAGAAACCTTCAAGGACAATGAACGTTTTTCAGATATCCTCAAGATCGTGAATGCCTGCCCGGATGAGCTGCTATCAATGATTCAAGAAATCAATATCAAGGATCGCAACAACATTTTAGCGTACACCAGCCAAGGGATTGAAGTTCGAATTGGCAATGTGGACAACATTGAAGCACGCATGGCCATTCTTAATGACATCATGAACCAGGTCATTCTCAGCAACATCATTGAGGACCCAATCGAGGCCATCGATATTCGTTATGAAAAATCGCCGGTGGTGGTGCTGGAAGGGTACGACAACATTGATGTCACTGAATACCTGGATGAAGATAGCGACAATGCAACGGATAGCAGTGATGCGTCTACTGACAAAGATTCGACAGATACGACCAGTGACAGCAATACCGATGACACTCAGACCACCGGTACTGAAACCACTGGCCAATCCTCAGGAAACACTACTGGCAACGAAAATACGTCCAATCAAACGACTCAAACGACGAATGAATCAAACAGCAATACAGGAACTGGCACCACAGAATAAGTAGAAAATGCTACAATTCTGGAAAGAACGCCATAATTAGAGAAAAATATTTGCAAGAGTTTGCAATATAGGTTATTATTATACAATAAGGCTAGAAATTTTGTGTGGAGGGATCGTGGATGTTCCAACTCGATGATAAGAATAATAACGTCGCTGTGATCAAAGTAATCGGCGTGGGCGGCGGCGGCGGAAACGCTGTAGAGCGCATGATTGCAACCAATGTAGACAACGTAGAATTTATCGTAGCAAACACCGATGCTCAGGTTTTGGCTCAGTCCAATGCGGATACCAAGATTCAGATTGGTGTCAAACTGACTCGCGGCCTGGGTGCAGGCGGCAATCCTGAAATCGGTCAGAAAGCTGCTGAAGAAAGTCGTGAAGAGCTGGCTGCAGCCCTGGAAGGCGCTGACCTTGTATTCGTAACGGCTGGTATGGGTGGCGGCACTGGTACCGGTGCAGCAGCTGTTGTAGCAGAAATTGCTAAAAGCCAAGGCGCACTGACCATTGGCGTTGTGACCAAGCCATTCAAATTTGAAGGGCGTAAGCGCATGAAGAATGCTCTCGAAGGTATTGAAGAACTGATTGATAAGGTCGACAGTCTTGTTACCATTCCAAACGATCGTTTGTTGGAAATTGCCAGCAAGGAAATGACCATGAAGGAAGCCTTCGAATATGCTGACGATATTCTCCGTCAAGGGGTACAGGGTATTGCTGATACCATCACCAAGAATGCAATGATCAACCTCGACTTTGCGGACGTTCGTTCCACCATGCAGAATACTGGTACTGCACTTATGGGAGTTGGTGTTGGTAAAGGTGAAGACCGCGCTGTGGCTGCAGCTAAGGCAGCAATTTCTTCCCCATTGCTGGAAACCAGCATCGAAGGGGCAAGTGCGTTGTTGATCAACATTTCCGGTCAGAACCCAACCCTGATGGAAACCCAGGAAGCAGTAGACTTCATCAACGATGCTACTGGCGGCGAACCAGATGTCATCTTTGGTGTTATTGACGACCCAGGTGCAAAAGACGATATTAAAGTCACCGTTATCGCTACTGGTTTTGCACGCCAGCCAGAAGAACCTGTTTATCGTCCAGCTGCTCCAAGCAAGAATACCAGCTCTAGTCGCAGCACTGGCAGCGCTCGTACTCAGCAGCGTCACAGTGGCGGTTACGACGATGTACGCATTCCGGATTTCCTGAAAAACAGAAATCGCTAAGAATGTTCATTCCATCCCGGATCGTGATGATCCGGGATGTTTTTGTATGAGCGGTAAAGTTTCCGCAAGCTCACTGCATCGATGATCAGTCAAGAAAGGAAAATCTTATCATGCATTTTAATCTTAAAGGAATCATTCTGGGCGCTCTGTCTTTTCTCATCATTGGCGTGTGGCACCCAATCGTTATTAAAGGAGAATATCACTTCGGTCGTAAGGTGTGCATGCCAGCCTTTGCAGCTATTGGCGTTGCGTGTGTGGCGCTGTCGCTGCGTGTCAAAAACACCATTCTTAATGCGGCCATTGCATTATTTGGCTTCTCTGCTTTATGGGGCATTAATGAAGTGGCCGAACAAGAACAGCGCGTGGAACGTGGCTGGTTCCCTGCGAATCCAAAGCGTCAAGGAAAATAAATAATCAAAGGATCTGTGCACGTTCGCCAGATCCTTTTTTAGTTCCAGAAGTGGTGCCTACAAATAGTGACAATCCGTGTGTATTAGACAAATGTTTTTTGTGTATGGTATAATAAATAAAATACAAATCATTAAAAGTCCAATGGTATGAAGTCAAGAAGGTGAGAGAAGAAAAAATAAGTTGTTTT
>ERZ1034920.803-NODE-803-length-22611-cov-5.956553_pt1 | contig 22611 bp, 19 predicted proteins | sample MGYA00520688_ERZ1034920 | MGnify/ENA primary metagenome ERZ1034920 (study PRJEB33766, sample SAMN09781785) | gut metagenome | biome: gut microbiome | host: Homo sapiens | place: Madagascar | study: EMG produced TPA metagenomics assembly of the PRJNA485056 data set...
CGCTCGTACTGTTCCTCGTGTTCCTCGTGATGATCTACGTGGCCACGGGTAAGAAGTTCTACGTGATCGTGGGCGTGGTGCTCGCCGGCATCGCTGCGGTGGTGCTGTGGATGGGCTTCAGCCACGTGCAGCAGCGCGTGGACATCTGGCTCGACCCCTTCGCCGACGCCGACGGCACCGGCTATCAGATCGTGCAGGCGCTCTACTCGCTCGCCGACGGCGACCTGTTCGGCGTGGGCATCGGGCGCGGCCTGTGCGACGTCATCCCCTACGTGCAGAACGACTTCATCTTCGCCGCCATCGGCGAGGAGACGGGCCTGCTCGGCGCGGCGGGTGTGCTGCTGCTGTACCTGTGCTTCGCCATCCGCGGCATCCTCACGGCGGCGCGCGCGAAATCCGACGTGAGCTCGTTCATCGCCACGGGCCTCACCGCCATCATCGTGCTGCAGGCGTTCATCATCGTGGGCGGCGTCACGCGCCTCATCCCGCTGACGGGCATCACGCTTCCGTTCATCAGCCAGGGCGGCTCGTCGCTGCTCGTGGGCTTCCTCATCGTGGGCATGCTGCTGCGCTGCGGCGACGAGGGCACGGGCGTGGGCAAGGAGATCACGAGCGCCACCACGACGTTCTCCGCCAACAGCGTGCTCGGCCGCGTGTCGCTCGGCAAGCGCCTCACCGTGACGCTCGCCGGGTTCGCACTGCTGTTCGCGGCGCTCGTGGCGAACCTCACGCTCATCATGGTGGTGCAGGCCGAGACGTACCAGAACATGCCCGGCAACGGCCACACCCTCGCGCAGGAGGCCGAGACCGAGCGCGGCACCATCTCGACCTACGACGGCGTGGTGCTCGCGCAGTCGGTGCAGAACGAGAACGGCACCTACGACCGCGTCTACCCCGCAGGCGACCTCGCCTCGCACGTGGTGGGCTACGCGTCGCAGCAGTACGGCACGAACGGCATTGAGGCGTCGTGCAACGACACGCTCAAGGGCGACGAGAACTACGCCTCGTGGGCCGACGCCATCAACGCGCTCGCCGGCGTGAACACGCCTGGCAACGACGTGACGCTCACGCTCAACTCGAAGATCCAGCAGGCGGCCCAGGACGCCATCGAGGGCTACAGCGGCGCCTGCGTGGTGATCGACCCGCAAACGGGCGCCGTGCTCGCCATGGCGTCGTCGCCGACCTATGACGCCGCCGACGTGGAGAGCCTGCTCGAAACGAGCGGCTCCGATGACTCCGGCACCCTCATCAACCGCGCGACCCAGGCGCTCTTTGCACCGGGCTCAACGTTCAAGATGGTCACGCTCGCCACGGCGCTGCAGGACGGCGTCGCCGACGAGGAGACCGGCTTCGACGCGCCGGGCACCATGGAGATCGGCAACGCCGACGTGATCAACTTCGGCAGCACGAGCTACGGCAACATCACGCTCGCCCGTGCCACCGAGCTCTCGGCCAACACCGTGTTCGGCCAGCTCGGCGTCATGATGGGCGCGCAGCGCCTTGTCGAAGGCGCCGAGAAGTTCGGTTTCAACCAGGACATCGACTTCGACCTGCCGCTCGCGACCTCGCTCATGCCCGATCCCGACGAGATGACCACCTGGGAGACGGCGTGGGCCGCAGCCGGCGAGCCCGTCGGCGAGCACGAGAGCCCCGCCGGCCCGCAGGCCACCGTGCTGCAGATGGCGCTCGTAGGCTGCGCCATCGCGAACGACGGCACGATCATGCAGCCCTACCTGGTCGACGGCATCTACAACGCCGACGGCCAGCGCAGCTACACGGCCACCCCCACCGAGCTCTTCCACGCGGTGAGCGCGGATGTGGCCGACCGCACGCTCGAGGTGCTCAAGGGCGTCGTCTCGAACGGCACCGGCACGCGCGCCGCCGTCTCCGGCGTCACCGTCGCCGGCAAGACGGGCACCGCCGAGCACGAGGGCGTGCCCGACGACCGCTGGTTCGTCGGCATCGCCGACGCCGACGGCGAGCCGAGCGTCGTGGTGGCGCTCATGCTCGAGCGCGTGGGCGAAACCACGAGCGCCGACTCGCACGCTCAACCGGTTCTTGAGACGGCACTCGAGGTTCAGGGGGTTTTATAAATCCCCTCAAAAAACCGCACGGTCAGCGGGTTCGTCGCTACAATAGGGTGAACTTGCTGATCGCATTGAAACGAAGCATATAAACGTACGAAGAATGTGAACGAAGGAGCAGTCAAGTGACAGGGCATGGATCTATGACCGGCAGAGTCTTCAGCGGCCGTTATCAGATCAACGACCGCATCGGCATCGGCGGCATGGCCGAGGTGTACCGAGCTCAAGACAACGTGCTGGGCCGCCTCGTCGCGGTGAAGGTCATGCTTCCGCAGTTCGCCGCCGACCCCGACTTCACGCGCCGCTTCCGCCAGGAGGCCGCAGCTGCGGCGAACCTGCAGAGCCCCTACATTGTGAACGTGTACGACTGGGGGCAGGACGAGGACACCTACTACATCGTCATGGAGTTCGTGCGCGGCAGCGACCTGAAGACCGCCATCCAGCAGCGCGGCGCCATCAACCAGCGCAAGGTCGCCGAGATCGGCGCGCAGGTGTGCCAGGCGCTCACCGTGGCGCACAACCAGGACATCATCCACCGCGACATCAAGCCGCAGAACATCATGGTGCAGCCCGACGGCAACGTGAAGGTGATGGACTTCGGCATCGCGCGTGCGAAGAACTCCGTCAACGATCAAACCTCGTCGGTGCTGGGAACCGCCCACTACATCTCGCCCGAGCAGGCGCAGGGCAAGGAGCTCACTGCCGCGAGCGACATCTACTCGCTCGGCGTGGTGCTCTACGAGGCCACCACCGGCCAGCTGCCCTTCGACGGCCCCGACGCCGTGAGCGTGGCGCTCAAGCAGGTGAAGGACTACCCCGTGCCGCCGCGCGAGATCAACCCCGACATCGACCCGGCGCTCGAGGACGTCATCATGACGGCCCTCGAGAAGGACCCGGCCAACCGCTTCCCCACCGCCAACGACATGCGCCTGGCGCTCAACGACTACCTCGCCGGTCGCTCGGTCGGTGCGCGGGGCGGCTTCACCGAGGCGCAGACGCGCGTCATCGGCCCCGTCGCCGGAGTCGCGCCCGCTGCGGTGGGTGACTCCACGCAGGTCATGAGCCCGCTCGGCAGCTCTGCCAACGGGAAGACGAGCCAGCTCAGCGGCGCGGGTTCGTCGCGCTACGTCGCCGAACCTCCTAAGAAGTCGAAGAAGCCCGTGTTCATCGCGCTCGGCGTCATCGCGGCAATCGCGATCATCGCCGCAGTCGCCTTCGCCGTGCTCGGCGGCACCAAGGAGGGCGTGGCCGTGCCCCAGGTTACCGGCATGGAGCAGGAGCAGGCCGAGCAGACCCTCAAGAGCGCCGGCCTCGACGTGGGCCGCGTCGATACGAAGTACGACGCGTCGGTCCCCGAAGGCAACGTCATCAGCCAGGACCCTGCTGCGGGCAGCACCGCGCCCGAGGGCACGCGCGTCAATCTCGTCATCTCTCAGGGCACCGAGCAGGTGGCCATGCCCGATCTGAAGAACATGACCATCGACGAGGCACGGCAGGCCGTTGCAGAATACGGCCTCGTGCTCAACCAGAGCTCGAGCGAGAACTCATCTGACGTCGAAGCCGACCACATCATCAGCACCTCCCCCGCCGCGGGTGAGAAGGTCGCCAAGGGTGCAACCGTCACCTACGTGATGTCGCTCGGCCCGTCGAATGAGTCGGTGCCCTACGTGGTGGGCTACGGCGTCGACAGCGCCACCTCCACGCTGCGCAACGCCGGCTTCGAGGTCGACGTGGAGCGCCAGTACTCGAGCGAATACAGCTCGGGCATCGTCATGAGCCAGAACCCCAACGGCGGCACTCAGGTGCAGGAGGGAACCACCGTCACCATCGTGGTGTCGCGCGGCCCCGAGCCGAAACCCGAGCCCGAACCGGAGCCGGAGCCCAGCTCGTCGAGCAGCGCGTCCTCCTCGTCGTCGGCGAGTTCAAGCGCTGGGGAGAGCGCCAACTCCGAGGAGTAGCGCGGTAACGCAGAGCCTTCTTTAAGGTAAGAGCCGTCCTTCGGGACGGCTCTTTTCATACGCATGCGCACCGAACAAGGCAAACGGCATCGGTTGTCACAGGCGGAGCACCCCCGCTGCCGCGGACGGGAGAAGCTCCGTGCGCTTCCCCGTCGGCGCACATGATGCCGCGCACCCGCCATCATGGACGGGAGAGCGCCCCACCCCGAAAACACGAAGAGCCGCATATGCGGCTCTTCGTGTGCGAAAGTCCTGCCCCACGCCAGAAGGATGAACCCACCTCGAAAGGTGGGTGCTCGCAGCTTGCTTCCCGGCTTTCGTATCAACGGACACGAATCTCCGTTCCACCCGCTATCTTGAGCTCCCTCATGCAAATACGTCGGTCCATCGCAGTATGTGACGGAAGCAGGACCTACCCTCAGTATACGCAGCGCAACCCGTTTGAAAAGTCTTGACAAACGTTTTCTTGTTTCAGGTTGGCCGGTGGCAAGAGCGGCAAGCGAACAGACCATTGGAAGGACAAACGACCGTCCGCTCGTCCTCCGCTTGTCGCCGTCACACCAGACTTCTGCAGCTACACCTCGGGCAGCGTGATGGGGAACTCGAGGATGAACGTGGTACCCTTGCCCACGTCGCCTTCGACGTCGATCGTGCCGTTGTGGTACATCACCGCATGCTTCACGATGGCGAGGCCGAGGCCCGTGCCTCCCGTCTCCTTCGAACGGCTCTTCTCGAGCCGGTAGAAGCGTTGGAAGATCTTCTCACGCTTTTCAGGCGGAATGCCGGGGCCGTTGTCCTCGGCGCAAATGGTGATGAGGCGGTGGACCACGTTCTCGGAGTCATCGGCCGGCTTCGTTCCGTATGCGCGCGTGAGCAGCTGCTGGCGCGCGCGCTCGCGCTCCGACTCGCCCACCACGAGGTTGCCGTCAAGATCCTGGCTCGTGATCGTGAGCGTCACGCGGCCGCCCTCGCGGTTGTAGCGGATGCCGTTCTCGATGAGGTTGTAGAGCATCTCCTCGATGAGCGTTTCGTTGCCGGGCATGATGACGTGCTCGCCCACCACGCTCACGGTGACGGAGCGCTTCTCGGAGAGCGTCGCGAGACGGCCCGCCACGCGATCGGCCGTCGCGCGCAGGTCAACGTATGCCACGTTATCGCTCTCGAAGGCGCTCTCGTCGAGACGCGAGAGCGTGAGCACGTCGTTGATGAGCGAGCGCATGGCCTGCGACTCCTCGTAGATGAGGCCCGAGAACTTCGCGATGTCCTCGGGCGGCACCATGCCGTTCTTCATGAGCTCGGCGTAGCCGGCGATCACCTGCAGCGGCGTCTTCATCTCGTGCGAAACGTTCGCCGAGAAGTCGCGGCGCATGCTCTCAGCGCGCGCAAGCTCCTTGTTCTGCGCCTTAAGCTGCTGCTGCTGCTGATCGATGCGGATGAGCAGCGGATCCATCTCCTCGTAGATTTCGTTGTCGAGCGGATGCGCGAAATCGAGCGCGTCGATCGGCTTCATGATGCGCCGCGTGAGCATGCGGGAAAGCAGCAGCACGAGCAGGGCCGCCACCACAAGCGACAAGACGATGGGAACGATGAGACTGCCGATGAACGACAGGAGCGACGAGCGCGTCTCCGAGAGGCGCACGATCGAGCCGTCGTCGAGCAGCACGGCGGCGTACACCGTATCGGTGCCGAGCGTCTGCGAGTAGCGCGACACCGTACCCTCGCCGAGGCTCTCCGCTTCGATCACCTCGGGACGATCAGCGTGGTTCTCAAGCTGCGATTCCTCGTCGACGGCGCTGTCGTAGAGCACCTCGCCGTCAGCCGAGATGAGCGTGAAGCGCACAAGGCCCGCGAACTGCTCCTCGAGCAGCGCCACGTTCTCCTCGCTCGACGTCGAGTCGAGGTAAGCCGCCGCGTTGCGCGCCTGCGCCAGGAGGCGCTGCTCGCCCGAATGCTCGCTCGAGAAGTAGAACACGCAGGTGAGCGCAAGCGACATGACCACGATCACGGCCAGCGTGAACGCAAGCACCGTGGCGAAGATCTTGCCGGAGAGGCTTTTCACTTTCTCGTGAGTCGGCGTCATGCGAGCCCGCTTCTATTCCTCGGGGGCCTTGAAGCAGTAGCCGACGCCGCGCACCGTGGTGATGGCCGCCTCGACGCCGGGCTTCACGCGCGAGAGCTTCTGGCGCAGCGTCTGGATGTGCACGTCGACCGTGCGCGTCTCGCCCACGTAGGTGATGCCCCACACCTCCTCGAGCAGCTGGCTGCGCGAGAGCACGCGGCCCTCGCTCGCCATGAGCGCACGAAGCAGCTCGAACTCCTTGAGCGTGAGCGTGACGGGTTCGCCGCCGACCGTCACCGTATGAGCCGAGGCCGTGAGCACGACGGGGCCAGCCACGAGCTCGTCGCCCACCGTGGTCGCGGGCATGCTCACGCGGCGCAGCAGCGCGTTCACACGCGACACGAGCTCCATCATGCCGAACGGCTTCGCGAGGTAGTCGTCGGCGCCGGCGTCGAGCCCCATGACGGTGTCGTACTCGGTGCCCTTCGCCGTGAGCATGATGACGGGCAGCGTCTTCATCGCGGCGTCGTCGCGCACCATGCGCAGGATCTCGAGGCCGTCGATCTCGGGAAGCATAATGTCGAGCAGGATGAGCTCGGGCGTCTCCTCCTTGCACGCGGCGAAGAACTCCTCGGCGCCGGGAAACCCACGCGCCTCGTATCCGGCCTGCTTGAGCGCGTAGACCGTCAGGTCGCGGATGTTGGTGTCGTCTTCCACGTAGTAGATCACGGGATCTCCCTTTCATCAGCACATGCGGCGCGATGCGCCGTCGCCGCGTATGCGCGTCTTCCCTCAGTTCGACGGCGCTTTCTTGAGCAGCCGGTAGCCCACGCCGCGCACCGTCTCCACGAGGTCGGCATGCGATCCGAGCTTCTGCCGTAAGGTTAGCACATGCATGTCAACCGTCCGGCTTCCGCCGCCGAAGTCCCAGCCCCACACGTTCTGCAGCAGCGTCTCGCGCGAGAAGGCGACGCCGGGATTCTTCATCAGGTAGACGAGCAGATCGAACTCGCGCGCGGTGAGCAGAAGTGGCTCGCCATCACACATCGCCTCGCGGCGGTCAAGTGAGATCGCCAGCGGCCCCACCACGAGGCGCTGTTCGGGGCTCACGGCGTTCCACTCGGGGGCGCGGCGCAGCAGCGCGCGCACGCGGCTGACGAGTTCCATCATGCCGTAGGGCTTGGTGAGGTACTCGTCGGCACCGTTGTCGAGCGCGGTGACGATGTCGAGCTCGGAGTCCTTCGCCGTCACCATCATGATCGGCACGCGCGCGATGCCCGGCGTCTTGCGCACGCGGCGCAGGATCTCGAGCCCGTCGGTACCGGGCAGCATGATGTCGAGGATGACCACGTCGGGAAGCCGCCGCGCGCATGCCGCCCGAAATTCGACGTCATCCGACATGCCCTCCGCCTCGATGCCGGCTTTCGCCAGCGCGTAGAGGGTCAGCTCCCTGATGTTCTTGTCATCCTCGACGTAGTAGACCACGCGAAACTACTCCTCGGTACCTCGGCGCCCCGGTGCGCTGCGCTACAGCAGCTCGGTCGGCTCCTTGACGGCATCGTCCGAGTATACCTCATGCACGCCCGTCACACGGAACACCGCCCAGCTGGCGATGCGCTGGGCGTCGTCGCCCATGCGCTCGAAGTACTTGGCGACCATGAGCAGCTCGGGCAGGTGCGTCGCGTCGGAGTCGGTGGCGCGGATGAGCTCGACGACGGCCGCCTCCGCCTTGTGGTAGAGCGCGTCGATCTCGTCGTCGGCGGCGTACACCTGACGCGCAGCCTCCTCGTCAGAGTTGAGGAAGGCCGCCGTGGCCTGCTCGATCATGTTCGCGACCTTCTCGGCCGACGTGCTCAGCTCGGCGCCGATCTTGCCGATCGTCTCCTGCGGGATGCTGAGCGCGAGGTACGCCACCTCGCGCGTCATGCCGCCCACGTGCGTGAGATCGGACACGAGGCGGAACGCGCCCGACACGAAGCGCAGATCGTCGGCGACGAGGGGCTGCTGAAGGAGCATCGCGTCGAGACATCCATCCTCGATCGCGGAGCGCAGATGACGCTCGGCCTTCGCGCCCTGCATGATGCCCTCGGCCGCTCCCGCGTCGCCGGCGAGCGCGAGGCCGGCCGCGCGGATGTCGGCCGCCGCCTTGTCGGACATGCGCTGGATGCTCGAGTTGAGATCCTCCAGTTGCTTGATGTACTTGCTGCGGGTCTGCATCAGCCAAACCTTCCTGTCAGATATTCCTGGGTACGTTTCTCCTGGGGTGCCGAGAACAGCTGCTTGGTCGGCGCCACCTCGACGAGCTCGCCGAGGTAGAAGAACGCCGTCTGCTCGGCCACACGGCGCGCCTGCTGCATGTTGTGCGTCACCACCACGACGGTGCGCTCGCGCGCGAGCTCCATCATGAGCTCCTCCACAAGGCCCGTCGAAATGGGGTCGAGCGCACTCGTGGGCTCGTCCATGAGCAGCACGCGCGGGCTCACCGCAAGCGCGCGGGCGATGCAGAGGCGCTGCTGCTGGCCGCCCGAGATGCCGAGGCCGCTCTGGTCGAGCTTGTCCTTCACCTCATCCCAGAGGCCCGCGTCACGCAGGCTGCGCTCGACGATCTCCTCGCTCTCCTCGCGGGAAAGGCGCCCCATGCGGCGCGGTCCGTACAGGATGTTGTCGCGGATGCTCATCGGGAAGGGGTTGGGGTGCTGGAACACCATGCCCACCTTCACGCGCAGCTCGTTGGCGTCGCCCTCGAACACGTTGCGCCCGTCGATCTCCACAAGGCCTTCCACGCGCACGCTCGGCACGAAGTCGCACATGCGGTTGAACACGCGCAGAAGCGTCGACTTACCGCAGCCCGACGGGCCGATGAAGGCCGTGACCTTCTTCTCGGGGATGTCGAACGAGATGTTCTTGAGAGCCTGGAAGTCGTCGTACCACAGGTTGAAGTCGCGCACGCGCACCATCGGCTTGGCGCCGGCGAGATCCTCGCCCGCGCGATCGAGGCCCGCAAGGGCCGTCTGGTTCGTCTCGGCCATTAGCTGAACCTCCCCGTCAGGTAGTCGGACAGACGCTGGTCCTTCGGCGCGTTGAAGATCTGCTTCGTGTCGCCGGTCTCCACCATGTCGCCGAGGTAGAAGAACGCCGTGCGATCGGAGACGCGCGTCGCCTGCTCCATGTTGTGCGTCACGATGATGGCGCAGATGCCGGTCGAGGCAATGGAGCGGATCGTTTCCTCGATCGTGAACGTCGAGATGGGGTCGAGCGCCGAGCACGGCTCGTCGAACAGCACCACGTCAGGGTGCATGGCGAGCGTACGCGCGATGCAGAGGCGCTGCTGCTGGCCGCCCGACAGCGCATGCGCGCTGCGATCGAGCTTGTCCTTCACCTCGTCCCAGAGCGCGCCTGCGCGCAGCGAGCTCTCCACGAGCTCGTCGGCCTCGTCTTTGGTCTTCACGAGACCGTGACGCTTCGGCGCGAACAGGATGTTGTCGCGGATCGACTTGCGGAAGGGCGTGGGCTGCTGGAACACCATGCCGATCGACTTGCGCAGCTCGAAGAGGTTCTCCTTGGGCGTGTTGATATTGCGCCCGTGGTAGAGGATCTCGCCGCCGACCTTGCATTTGGGAATCTCGCGGTTCATGAGGTTGAGGCAGCGCAGAAACGTCGACTTACCGCAGCCCGACGGGCCGATGAGGGCCGTCACCTGGCCGGCGCCGAACGTGAGCGTCGTACCGTGGAGCGCCTCGTGACCGTCGTAGGACACGGTGACGTCCTTCGTCTGTATGAGCGTGGGATGCACGGCGGACGTCTCCGCGACGCTCATCGCGTCGGCGGCGCGTTCCGTCTGAGAGAGCTGATCCGTCATTCGCGCGTCAGCCTCCTTTCAAGAGCCTTGCCCACCAGGCGGGCGATGATGTTGAAGGCCAGGATGCACACGATGAGCACAGCCGCCGTGCCGTTGGACACGGCCTCGAGATCGGGCACCACGCCTTCGCTGTTGATCTTCCAGATGTGAACGGCGAGCGTCTCGGCGGGGCGGAAGATGTTCCACGGACACGCCGGGCTCGACAGGTCGAAGCACGTGAAGTCGAGCGAGGGAGCCGACTGGCCCGCCGTGTAGATGAGCGCCGCAGCCTCGCCGAACACGCGGCCGGCCGACAGCACGATGCCCGTCACGATGGCCGGCATGGCCACGGGCAGCAGCACGTGGATGGTCGTCTCCCAGCGCGTGAGACCCATGGCGAGCGCCGCGTCGCGCTGCGAGCGGGGCACATCTTCGAGCGCCTGCTGGATGACGCGCACGAGGATGGGGATGTTGAACATCGTGAGCGCGATGGCGCCCGAGATGATCGAGAAGCCCCAGCCCATCATGAGCACGAAGAACAGGAAGCCGAAGAGGCCGACCACGATGGAGGGAAGCGAGGACAGCGTCTCGATGAGCGTCTTCGCCGTCGACGTGACCCAGTTCTCGGGCGCGTACTCCGCAAGGAAGATCGCCGCGCCGAGCGAGATCGGCACTGAGATGATGAGCGTGAGCACGAGTAAGTAGAACGAGTTGAAAAGCTCGGGCCCGATGCCGCCGCCCGCCTTGAACTGCTCGGGGTCGCCCGTGAGGAAGTTGATGTCGAAGAGCTTGCCCGCACCCGACACGAGGATGTAGATTACGATCGCGGCGAGCATGAGGAGCACGAGCGCGACGATAGCCGTGAGGATGCCCGTGGCCACCTTGTCCTGCGCGTTGATGCGGCGAACGTGCGCCGCCATGTCGAGCTGTCTAGCCACGGTGCTTCGCCCCCTTGTGTCCGATGATGTGAATGATGAGGATGAAGATGAGCGACATGGCCATCAGCAGCAGCGCGAGCGACCAAAGCACGTTGTTGTACACCGTGCCCATCGCCTCGTTGCCCATGCCCATGGTGAGCACCGAGGTGAGCGTCGCCGCCGGCGTGAACAGCGAGTCGGGCATCTGAGCGGCGTTGCCGATGACCATCTGCACCGCAAGCGCCTCGCCGAACGCGCGCGTCATGCCGAGGATGACGGCGGTGAGCAGCGAGGGCAACGCGCTGCGCAGCACCACGTTCCACACCGTCTGCCAACGCGTGCAGCCGAGGGCGTAGGAGCCTTCGCGGTACTCACGCGGCACGGCGGCGAGCGCGTCGATCGACAGCGAGGTGACGGTCGGCAGGATCATCACCGCGAGCACGATCGAGCCCGAGAAGATGCCGTAGCCCGTGATGCCGGCGCCGAACATGCCCGCAACATCGCGCGTGCAGGCGACGATGACCGTGAGGCCAATGAGACCGTAGACAACCGACGGGATGCCCACGAGCAGCTCGATGAGGGGCTGGAAGACGCGACGCCCGAAACCGGGGGCGATCTCCACGACGAAGATCGCGCTTCCGATGGCGATCGGCAGCGCGAAGATGGTCGAGAGAATGGTGACGGCGAACGAGCCCGTGATCATGGGCAGCGCGCCCACGGTGGGCATGCCGTTCTCGTCCATCTGATGGGGGTTCCACTCGGTTCCCGTCAGGAACCCGAAGAAGTTGATGCCGTCCACGGTGAACGTCGAAATACCGCGGGAGGCAACCATTGCGACGAGCGTCACAACAAGAAGCGCCACGAGCGCGATGCACGCACCCGTGACGCCCTGTCCGATCCGCTCGACGCGATGCTTAGGCAGCTGAAGCGCCATCGATCGCGTCTCCTTTCGTAGCCTACAGCTCGGTGACGTTGCCCTCGGCGTCCTTCTCGACCTTCATGCCGGAAACCGGGATGTAGCCGTTGGCCTCGACGAGCGAGCCCTGGACCTCCTCGCCCATCATGTAGTCGATGAAGGCCTGGGTCGCGGCATCCGGCTCAGCAGCGGTGTACATGTGCTCGTACGCCCAGATGACCCAGGAGTTGTCCTCGACGTTAGCCGTCTCGGGAGCCACGCCGTCGACGGACAGCGCCTTGATGCTGTCATCGAAATAGGAGAACGCGAGGTAGGAGATGGCACCCGGGGTCTCGGAGACCATCTTGGCAACGGTGCCCGAGGAGTCCTGCTCCTGGAACGTGGCGGCTTCCTGGCCCTCGGTGAACACGGCGGCCTCGAAGACGGCGCGCGTGCCGGAACCGGCCTGGCGGTTGATGACGACGATCTCGGCGTCGTTGCCGCCCACCTCGCTCCAGTTGGTCACCTCGCCGGTGAAGATCTTGGCGAGATCGGCGAGCGCGATGTCGTCGATGGCGACGTCGGCGTTCACCACCGGGCCCATGCCCACGACGCACACGCGGTTGTCCTTGATCTTGTTGACGTCGTCGGGGTTCTCGACCTTCTCCTCGGCGAACACGTCGGAGTTGCCGATCTGCACAGCGCCCTGGACGATCTGGGTGATGCCGGTGCCGGAGCCGCCGCCCTGAACGGTGATCTGGACGCCGGTGTTCTCCTCCATGAACTGCTCGGCAGCAGCCTCGCACAGCGGCTGGAGGGCGGTGGAGCCGACCGCCGTGATGGTGCCGGAGACCTCAGCGGCAGAGCTGGAAGCAGAGCTCGCGGCGGAGCTGCTGCTGGAGCCGTTGCTGCTGCAGCCAGCCAGACCGAGACCTGCGGCAGCGACAGCGGCGCCGGCAGCGATACCGACGAAGTGACGACGACTGATGGACTGACCTTGCATGATAGATTATCTCCCTTCGGATTCTCTCTTCAGAAACCCTGCTTGCGTCTGCGAGCGACGCGCATGCGCACATGACGCACGGATCTCTTTGCAGACGCGATGATACGAGCCGCACGCGCTGCGGGAGATTTCGTCAGGAAGCCATGACGAGACCATGACAGAGTTTTACGCGCGCCTTACACAAACGCGCACGATTTGTTTACATTGGGCACGACGAGATGAAGCGGCTGCGCGTTCCTTTACATTGGCGCAGGCGGGGTGTCAGGAGAAGCGCAACGGCAAATGCGCGCGTCAGGACATCTGCTCCGTTACTTTTTATTTGTGGGCGTAGGGGGCGACGGCGCGCAGAGCCGCGTCTTTCGCCGCAGCCGCCTGGTCGGCGTCTTTGACGGTGAAGGTGAGCGTGCCGCGATAGCCGAAGTCGGTCACTTCGGCGAAGAGGGCGCGCGGCGGAACCTCAAGCTCCACGACGGCTCCCGCTGCGGCGCCGGCCGCCTCCTCCATCTCGCGCGCGATGTCGGTGAGCGACGCGCCCGAAGCCGTTACCACGAGGGGGATCGACACCACGTTGAGCGGACGGAGCTTCACGAGCGCCGTGGTGTTGATGATGGAGTTGGGGATGACCACGCGCTCGCCGAGCGTGTTCTCGATGGTGGTGTGGCGCCAGGTGACGTCGCGCACGATGCCGCGCTGGCCGCCGACCTCGATGTTGTCGCCGGGCTCCACCACGCCGGTGATGCTCACCTGAATGCCGCCGATCAGGTTCGACAGCGTGTCTTGGAAGCCGAGGGAGATGGCGATGCCGCCGACGCCGAGCGCCGTGATGGCCGCGCTCACATCGACGTTGAAGCAGCTCGAGAGAACGACGCTGAGGCCGATCACCCAGATGATGACACGGGCGATGTTGATGAAGATGCTCGAAGAAGGAATGGGCAGGTTGTCGTGGCTGAGAATCTTGCGCAGCAGCTTGGCCGCGAGGCGCGACACCACATACGTGATGACGAGCACGACCGCGACGGTGAGCGCCGTGGAGAGCCACTCGACCTTGAAGATGCTCTGGAAGAGGGCCTGCAGCGAATCGGCTTGCTGCTCGAGCCCGTTCTCGCCGCTCATGGCCTGCTCTCCTCTCGACGCTGTTCCGCAGGTATTCCGACCGCTCTACCCTACCACGAAGCGGGCTTCTCGGGAACGAACGAGCGGGGCTTCCACAGGATCACACGATCGGAATCGCCCGCGGCGCGCATGGCAGCGAGGTCGATGAGACGCTGGTTGGAGGAGCCGCACCACTTGAGCGCGAGCGACTTGAGCGATTCGACGAAGGGGCCATCGACGAGCACGTCGACGTACGCGAGCAGGTCGCGCACGCCCTGCGGGTCGAGGTGCGCGGGGGCAGGCGCGCTGGCGGGCACGGCAGGGTCGGCATCAGACGCGACGTCGGCGACGGATGTGGCGGCGTCGGCTGCGCGCGCGATGCGCAGCAGATCCTCGTAGAGGTAGCCCGTGTACGTCCAGATGCCGTAGCCCTCCTCCTTGAGACGTCGCGCGAGCTCGGCGCAGGCGACCGCCTGCTCGAACGGCTCGCCACCCGACAGCGTCACGTCGTGGATAAGGCCGTTGGCGCGGATGTCGTCGAGAACGGCGTCGACCGTAGTGAGCGTGCCGCCCCCGACAGGCTGGCTCTCGGGGTTGTGGCACCCTGGGCAGCGATGCGTGCACCCCTGCACGAACACGCCGTAGCGCAAACCCGGCCCGTCGACGATCGAGTCGGGCACCGCACCGTACAGTCGAATATCCATCTTCATTCCTTCGTCAAAAAGATGACAAGTGGGCAGGTCATTTGTCATCTCTTGCACAGCGGCAATAGTGACAAGCGGACAGGTTGTTTGTCATCAACAGGCCGCATTGCGAACAAAAGTCAGCGAGGGGCGTTGAGGTGTCCGATAGCCCCGCCGCAGGGCCAAGCGGCCTTCGCGCCGCACCATGCCCTGCACAAGGGGCTAGATCGGGTGCCTCAATGCCCCGCAGCGTCGAGTCGTTCCGATGGATGCTAATCCGTCGGAACCGCATGCTTCACGCGGTCGCGCTCCTCGGCGCGCTTGGCGTCGTTGAAGCGGTCGAGCGTGCCCACGAGGTAGCCCGTGATGCGACGGATGCGCTCGAAGGGCTGGTAGTGCTCGTCCTCGGTGCGGCCGCACTTCGGGCACACGTCCTCGATGATGCCGTTGTAGCCGCATACCGGGTCGCGATCGACCGGATGGTTGACCGAGCCGTAGCCCATGCCGCATTCCTTCATGTAGCGGATCACCGACTCGAACGCCTCGAGGTTGTCGGTCGGATCGCCGTCAAGCTCGATGTAGGAGATGTGGCCGCCGTTGGTGAGCGCATGGTAGGGCGCCTCGATGGCGATCTTGTCGAACGCCGAGATGTCGTAGTACACCGGCACATGGAAGCCGTTGGTGTAGTAGTCGCGATCGGTCACGCCGGGAATGACGCCGTAGCGCTCGCGGTCGATGCGCACGAAGCGGCCTGACAGGCCCTCAGCCGGCGTGGCGATGAGCGTGTAGTTCATGCCGCGCTCACGCGAAATGCGATCGCAGTATGAGCGCATGTGGCCGATGATCTCGAGGCCGAGGCGCTGCGACTCGGGGCTCTCGCCGTGATGCTTGCCCGTGAGCGCCACAAGGCACTCTGCCAAGCCGATGAAGCCCGTGGTGAGCGTGCCGTGCTTGAGCACCTCACGCTGCTCGTCGGTGGGCTTGAGCTTCTCGGAGTCGATCCACACGCCCTGGCCCATGAGGAACGGCGCGTTGTATACCTTCTTGCGCGCCTGGATCTCAAAGCGCTCGTCGAGCTGCGCCGTGACGAGCTGCAGTTTGGAGTCGAGCAGATCGAAGAACAGGTCGAGGTCGCCCTTCGCGCGGATGGCGAGGCGCGGCAGGTTGATCGACGTGAAGCTCAGGTTGCCGCGGCCGGGCGTCACCTCGCGGTCGGGGTCGTACACGTTGCCCATGACGCGCGTGCGGCAGCCCATGTACGCGATCTCCGTCTCGGGCGTGCCCTTGTAGTACTGTGCGTTGAACGGCGCATCGAGGAAGCTGAAGTTGGGGAATAGGCGCTTCGCCGAGCAGTGCATCGCGAGCTTGAACAGATCGTAGTTCGGATCCTCGGGGTTGTAGTTCACGCCCTCCTTCACGCGGAAGATCTGCACGGGGAAGATCGGCGTCTCACCCGAGCCGAGACCCTCTTCGGTAGCAAGCAGCATGTTCTTGATGACCATGCGGCCTTCGGGCGAAGTGTCCATGCCGTAGTTCACCGAGCTGAACGGCGTCTGCGCGCCGGCGCGCGAGTGCATGGTGTTGAGGTTGTGGATGAGCGCTTCCATGCCCTGGAAGGTGGCGCGATCGGTGTCGGCGTAGGCGTTCTTCTGCGCGTAGGCGATGGCGCGCTCGACCACGTCGGCGTCGATGCCCGCCGCGACAAGCTCGCGGCGCAGGTCGCCCAGGAACTCGTCGGACGTCTCGAGGCTCGCCCACTGGCCGGTGAGCTCCTCGACCTTCGCGAGCGTCTCCTCGGCGACGGTGCGCGCGTCTTCGCGACCAGCGAGCAGATCGAGCGCCTCGGCGAGGTGCTTCTTGAACACGCGGCGATACGTCTTGCGCACGCCGATGGCCAGACCGTAGTCGAAGTCGCACACCGACTGGCCGCCGTGCTGGTCGTTCTGGTTGGACTGGATGGCGATGCAGGCCAGCGCACAGTAGCTCGAGATGTCGTTGGGCTCGCGCAGCACGCCGTGACCGGTGGAGAACCCGCCCTTGAAGAGCTTGCGCAGCTCGATCTGGCAGCACGTGGTGGTGAGCGTGTAGAAGTCCATGTCGTGGATGTGGATGTCGCCCTCGCGATGCGCTTTGGCGAAACGCGGGTCGATGACGCACATCTCGTAGAACTGCTTGGCCGACTCGGAGCCGTACTTGAGCATGGTGCCCATGGCGGTGTCGGCGTCGATGTTGGCGTTCTCGCGCTTCATGTCGGAGTCGGAGGCCTTCGAGAACGTGATGTCCTTGAGCGTCTGGAAGATGCGGCTGTTCACGTCGCGCACGCGGTTGCGCTCGGCACGGTAGAGGATGTAGGCCTTGGCGGTCTGCACGAAGCCGGACTCGATGAGCGTCTCCTCAACGAGATCCTGCACGCCCTCGACCGTCGGGGTGCCCTCGATGGCGCCGCTGTCGAGCTTCTCGACGACCTTGTCGGCGATCTCATCGGCGACGGAGCGGTCCTGCATGGCCGCGCAGGCGCGGAACGCCTTCTCTACCGCCTCGGCGATCTTCTCCTTATGAAACTCTACCGAGCGTCCGTCACGCTTGATGATGGTCTTAACCATGCCGCATCCCTTCTCTTATCTCATTCCGCTTCAACGTCTTCGTTTTTCAGCTTCTTCATACAGCCGGGCCGAACGCTAAGCGCCCGACCCGACCCTTCCCGCAGCGACGGTGCCAGGCGCCGTCGCATTGCCGTCAACCACAACATACGATGCCCGCGATGCGTTTTCCGCATTATCCGGACACCGCGGCCTTTCTCGCCTCGACCTGTGGTTTCACATGTTTCTTCAACACTCTTTCCACAAGCCTATTAACCAACAGAACCACAATATATAGTATTAACTGGTTTCTTCAGCGGGTATATATAGTACCTGCACAGCGCTGCGCTTACAAGCGAACAGCGTGTGTTTTTTCGGTATCAATCAAAACATGAAACCTGAGGAAAGGGCACGAGTGCGCACGGCGCGAGACGGGCGCGTGCCCCTTGCGTTCTCGCGCAGCGCATGGTCGTCCACCGCGAACGCGGCGATGCGGCGACGCCGCATCCGCCCTGCACTCCGGCGAATGCGCGAGCGCTTCTCGGATGGAACGACGCGCGATCGTGAGCGTTGCGCGATCGCACGCGACGGCGACGGCGCGCCCTACGACACCGTGCCGTACACCTGCCCCCAGGCGTGCCCCGTGACGGCCGAGTTCAGCTGGTCGCAGAGCCGCTGACGCGTGTAGTCGCCGGGCGGCAGCAGCGTCACGATGCGCATGAGGTCGTCGGGCAGATCGGCCGCCTCGGCCGCGATCACCACATCGAGGCGACGCACCGTAAACTCAGCCGGATCCTCGGGAATCGCCTCGTCGGAGACAGCCGTGCCGACGCCCATCTCCTCGTCGAAAGCGGCGAGTCCGAGCAGCGCCGCCGTGTGCGCGGAGACGCCGAAACGCTCGGCGAAGGTGCCCGCGCCAGACGCGGCGGACGCAACGTCGTCGCCGCATGCGGCATCGGAGCCGTCGGCCCCCTGCGACGCAGGCGCGGGGCGCTCGCCGTGCGCGGCGCCGCGCGATGCAACCTGCATCTCCTCCTCGTAGAACAGCGTGTCGACGATGCGCTGGAGCGCGCCGTAGTGCTCGCTGCGCTCGATGTTCGATCCGCGATGGTCGGCCATGGGCTACTCCTCGATCGACGGGCCGTCGGACGAGATGATGTCGAGGTTGCCGCTGATCGCCGCCGTCACGCGCGCACGCGCGGCTGCCACGAGCGCAGCCACGTCCTCGGCAGCCGCCGCAGCCCCCGCAGGCATGTCATCGGAGACGCCCGCCGCGCCCGCAGCCGCCGCAGGCGCACCTGCGGCAACCTGCGCACCCGACGCCCCAGGCACAGGTACGCAGGCGCGATCCTGCGCGTCGAGGCCGAGCACCGCGGCCACGAGCGCACCCGTGTACGCAGGCGTCGCGTCGCCGACGGCGCGCAGGAACTGCACGCCCGCCGCACGCAGCGCCGCCGCAGCATCGACCATCGTGTCGGGGATGTAGTAGGGGTTGGCGTCGGTCGGCGCCTCCTGGCGCTCGTCGCGCTCGACCACGGAAAGCTGCGCGAGCAGCGGCAGGCACGACGCCGCCGCCAGACGCCCGGCCAACACGGCGGCGACCTGCTGCGGAGCGCCCGTGCGCAAGCCCGCGACCGCGGCCCCGTACTCGTCCATGACGGCGGCCGCTTCCTCGATCGCTCCCCTGCCGCTCGCGAGCACGCCGTCGGCGCGCACATCGACGGACGCGAACACGGGCGCGTCGCTCACCTTCCGCAGACCCATGAGCGCGCACTTGAGATCGGTCGTCGTCGCGAACCCGTTGAGGAAGAACGCGTCGAAGCGCGCGCCGGCGAACAGGCGGCCCGCACGGGCATACTGATCGAGGTTCTCGTTGAGCGAGCTTTTCGACGACGCGTCGAGCGGCAGGCCGCACGGTCCGATCTCGACGAGGATGTGCTGGGGGTTGAGCGCGTGCGCCACCTCAAGCGCCGCATCGGCGAGATCCTGCGCGCGATCCTCCATGTTCACACGCGTAAGACGCGCCGGAGTGAGCGTAGCCGTGGGAGCCACGAGGCACTGGGCGCCCGCCATCATCTCGAGACGGCACACGTCCTCGACGGTGTCGCGCTCGAGCAGCAGCGTGAACTCGCCGTCGCGTTCGGCGTCGATGCCGAGCCGCTCCAACGCGGGAGCGACGGGCGCGGACAGCACGAGCATGTCTTTATGGAATCGCAGATCGATATCGGCCATGGCGCTTTCTCCTTTGGAAATTCGGTTCGCTCACATACTAGCTCACCGCATGCGTCCGACGGCCGCGAACGGGTCCGCCGCCGAAAGCTTCGTCATTTCACCAGAGGGGCGCCAACGCCATGCGACGCACGGCACCGGCCCGCAGCAAGCACGCTCCGGGGGCGAACGGAAGCGCTGCGGCGGCGAGCGGAACGCTCCGCACACGCAGGCACTGTTCGCCGCCGAAAACTTGCCGTTCCCGCAGAGGAACGGGGCGTTCGAGGGGCTTTGCCTATAATGACATCAGCGATCGGGTGGTTCCCCTCCACCGAATCGCTCTGCTTCAAACCCCTTTGGAAAGCAGGTTGCGGCGCACGATCGCCGCATCATCCCCCTCCTCGGGCCCGGCAAGACACCCCATCTCGCCGGGCCTCCTTCTTTTTCGAAGACGATCCTGGCTCATCGGAGATGCCGCCGTTGCGGAATTCGGGCTGCTGCTGCGTTGGCACGCGAAACGACAAACCGTCGAAGCCGTCTCCGCACGATGCGTTTCGCGCTGTCATATATGAGGAACGAGCGGGTTCGCGCAAATGCGTTAGGTGCCGCCATGCAAGCCTCGCAAGGTCTCCGGTACCTTGGCGGTTGCGGAGAGGTGAATACGCGAGCCCGCCCGAGCAGGCTATTATCGACAACGCGCCCGAAAAGGGAATGCCCCGCGTGGGGTGATTTCGCAAAATACCGCCGATGACCTGCGGTTATTCTTCTTCGAACTCGCACGCCACCAAATCGATGAGATCCTGGTGCGAGTGGATGCCCACCTTCGCGTAGATGTGCTTCACGTGCGTCTTCACCGTGTTGCGCGACACCATGAGCCGCTTTTCAATGTACGCGCGATCGCGTCCGCGCGCCAGCATCGCGAACACCTCGCGCTCGCGCGGGCTCAGCCCGAAGCGCTCCCCCAACCGCTCGCAGCGATCGGCGATGAGCTGCTCGACTCCCTTGGCCGCCTCGGCAGCGCTGCCAGCTTCAGCCATGCCGCCGGCTTCAGCAGCCCCCTCGGCGGTACCCGCAGGCGCAGGCTCCCCGGCTTCCGCCGCTTCCGCGGCGTCCGGCGTCGACACAGGCGCCACCACGCCGTTGATGGTCTCCGCGAAGCTGAACGACCGCAGCCCGAAGAGCGCGAACGCCACTATCGCCACGGCCAATGCGCCGGCAAGCAGCGAGAAGCCCGCCGCATCACTCGCCGCCAGGCTGCGCCCGAACTCACCGAGCAGCTTGCCCGTCGCCGTTCCGAGCGACGCGATGCCGAAACCCCACGAGAACATCGCCACAGCGCCGGACTGGTTGCGCACGACCAGCGCCACAAGCACGAGCCACGTCACCATGTTGAACGCGGTTCCGCCCATCGACAGCAGTACCGTGCCGCCCGTCAGCGCAAAGGGCGCATCCGCCGGCGCCACGATGAAACCAGCCACGATGAACAGCGTTGCGAGCAGGGTCACGCGATCGCTCGAGAAACGCCGCTGCAGGATGAGCACGTACAGCGCCACGCCGACGACGGGCACCAACCCAGCGAAGTCAACGAGCGTCACCGTCTCCTCGTTTCCGATGCCGAGCGAGAAGCCCCAGGCCAGACGGAAAAGGAAGAGGCACATGAACAGTCGGCTGCTCAGGGGAAGCGTCGTGTGGGGTTGGGTCACCGCGTAATCGGCGGGAGGGGCGCCCGCCGCGGCCAAGCGCACGAGCGGCTCGGCCCACCGCCAGGCGACCAGCGTGGCGATGAACGGAAACGCAAGGAAGCAGAACAGCTCGAGATGCACGGGCATCAGCCACGCAACGAGGCCGATCGCGTACTCGGCCAGAAACGCGAACGCGATGCACAGACCCGCCTGGTCGAGCGTGAGCCGCGACAGCGCCATGCCCACCACCACAATGGACACCGCGCGTCCCGCCGAGACGACGCACGCACCGATGCAGAGCAGCGCCCATGAGGCGGATGCGATGCCACCCACGAAGAGCAGCGCGCCCGCCACCAGCGTCGATGCCGCCACCGCGAACGTCGCCCGCGCATTGAAGAAGGCAGGGCGGAACGAGGCGACCGCGCCCATGGTCAGCAACACGAACGACCCTGCGAGCATGGCGACGTCACTCACGCCGACGGGTCCGGCGGCCATGATGTCGGCCAGCCCCGCGACGCGCACGAACGCGGCCGTCCCCACCACCGACGACGCCGCGAGAGTAAGCGTCAGCGCGACACAGGAACACCAGAACAGCGCGACGGGCGGCGCGGAGCGCTCCGACGCCCCTTCGCCATCCGCTGCGGGCGCGTGAAGCATGCGCAGAAGCGAAAACGGGATGCGCGCGGAAGGCTGCAGCAGCTTCTCCGCCATCTTCCCCACCGGAGCACCCCCTAGAAGAAACGATCAGCGCCCGCTGAGAACGCCGCGGCGCTGATCGGCAAAGACCATGGCGCCCCTGAGAGGACTCGAACCTCCGACGCACGGTTTAGGAAACCGACGCTCTATCCGCTGAGCTACAGGGGCTTGAAGAGCCAGACCGCGGGACCGGCAGCGTCGCAGACGCGCCTTCCGCGAAACCAGCTTCGCTATTCTACCATTTCGCCGCAAACCGACGCGCAGAAGCCTCGAGCGACCGCTCGCCGACGCAGCCATCCGCACGACCCCGCACGCAGCCTTCTTCGCACTCCGCGCAAAACCGCTCGTTGACAAGCGGATGTTGCTGCCTAGAATATGGGCAGCAAGAATTTCATAGCGTATCCCCGCTGAAGCACTCTGAATCGCAAGAGACTGGGTGTGGATGGGGCCTCTGGAGAATCCCGGTTACCCGGGTGCCGAAGGGGCAAGGAGCGCGCCGCTCCGAAACTCTCAGGCCAAAGGACAGAGCGAAGCCGCTTCAAGCTGCACGCATCACCTTCCTTGTTGGACATCCTCCAGATATTCCGCTCGTTCCGGGCGGAGGATCCGCGACGAACTTCGCAGATAGGAGGAAAGAAAAAACGTGGAAGCAATCATGGAAGCCATCAACGAGGTGCTCGGCACCATCGACAGCGTCATCTGGGGCCCGCCTCTCATCGCGCTTATCCTGCTCGGCGGCATCTTTCTGACGTTCCGCCTGCGCGGCATGCAGTTCCGCCGCCTTCCGAAAGCGCTGCGCTACACCTTCAACAACGAGAAAGACGGCTCGGGCGAGATCACGAGCTTCGCGGCCATGTGCACCGCCATGTCGGCCACCGTGGGCACCGGCAACATCGTCGGCATCGCCACCGCCGTGG
>ERZ1034920.807-NODE-807-length-22544-cov-4.587309_pt1 | contig 22544 bp, 17 predicted proteins | sample MGYA00520688_ERZ1034920 | MGnify/ENA primary metagenome ERZ1034920 (study PRJEB33766, sample SAMN09781785) | gut metagenome | biome: gut microbiome | host: Homo sapiens | place: Madagascar | study: EMG produced TPA metagenomics assembly of the PRJNA485056 data set...
GCCCAACGCCGCTCTTCCAAGCAGCCTCTCGAAATGGCAAGCGCGGGCAGCACGTTCAAGCGCCCCGAAGGCTATTTTGCGGGCAAGCTCATTCAGGACGCAGGCATGCAAGGCCATTCGGTTGGAGATGCCCAGGTTTCCACCAAGCATGCCGGTTTCGTGGTGAACACCGGCAACGCAACCGCGGCCGATGTCCTGCAGGTTATCCGCGACGTGCAAGCGGCGGTAGCGGACCAGTTCGGTGTCACGCTTGAAACCGAAGTGCGTATGTGGGGATTTGACCCCACCGATAACTAGCGCGGCGTCTTGCTGATTCAGTGCGCTTCGCGCAGATCGACAGTCATAGCGTAAGCAAGATAGAACGCCACAGCTGCCACCGCTGCAAAGACCGCTGCCCACGCCCACGCCGCTTCAGCGACGGAAAACGCTACGATGCCTGAGGATAAAGCGCCCGCAACAAATGTCATAGCCCGAGCGACTTTACGCATGGGAACATACTTCAGGCCTTCGGCCTGTGCCTTGCTTGCGTTCTTCACATTTTTAGCCATAACCACACCTCCGATGAATCACAGAGGATGCCCCATTCACTAATAGAATGAGGCACCCTCGTTTGTTTTCGCATTCATCGTAACTGCGAAGTATTTCCGTTGTGCAACGGGCTTGTTGCCATATTGGGTCGTTTCCGAATCGTCCCCTTCGAAAGCGAAGGTCACTTAAGCTGTAATCATCTTTTTGCGGATGCAGCCAACCAAAACCAAAGCGATCTTATGGACGAGGCCGGTTCAGGGCAAAAGAGCCCCCGCGGATGGCACCAACTCGGACCGAAAACGCCCTTGCAAAATAGAAACGATTGGGCCGAAACGCCCAAAGACGAGGCCGAACCAGATCGAAACGTCCATAGACGAAGCCGATCCAGACCGAAAAGACTCCCCGCAAACAAGGCCCAGCTCGGACCGCAAAGCATCCTACAGATGGGGCTGATCGAAGCTCGGCTTCATGCTGCCATCCTCCGGGCGATTGAATAGCGTTTCCTCACCACAATCTTTGCATGTGCCCACCAAAACCTTGCGGGGCATGAACGTCAGCACGACGTAAGCGATGGCGAACGCGATAGAGAAATATGGCATTACAAATGCGATGCCGATAATAATGATCGCCGTGATTACATGCACATACCATTTGCTGGGAACACGACGCTTTTCGGCTGTGTACTCGAAATGGGTACCGCCGCAATACGGGCAGATAATCGCCGTTTCGTCGTTCTTTCTTTTATTTGGATTGGTTTTCTGGTTCTTTTTCTTGGAGCTCATCCAGCATCCCTCCACACAAATTCACCCAGCATGATTGCCATGCCGAATGCCCTCTCTCTACACGCGCGCCATTTCCCCTTTGCTGCTTCACCCTAAGCGCAAAGCGCAGCTTCAACCTCAAAGCAAAGCTCGGCGATACCTTTTCACTTTGCTGCGGGTACGCATTGCTTCGAGTGCATGCTTGCCTTAAACGCGGGGCAAACCCCGAAGGCGCACGTTTTATACGATGAGCATAAGAATACCACCTGCGCTACCTCGCATCTGTGCGGCATAGCCATCCGTTACCTATCTATATTCGTAAGAAATGAATCCATAGGAATTGGATGGGGCAAGCGAATAGATTACCAATAGATCGAGAATATATTCACCTCTTCCTCGTATCATAGCTATAGGCTATTGGTTTCGCATTGAAAACAAATATTACCCCTCTGCATCGAACATGTTCGGTTTTTTACCGAGGGGTAGCATACACAGACGTTTGCGCATCCGCGCAACAGAACTCTACGAATCCAAGGCGTCATGAGTGGGCCCGAGGGAGGCTCCTTGCAGGGGATACCGTCTTCGTTTCAAACGAGCAGCATGTCCAAAGAATGTAAGGAGAACGAATTGTCTGCAGCAGCAGAAAAGGTAAAGCACTACGGCTTTGCGCTGGCAACGGTGTACATGTGCTACTTCACCTACGGCATCCAGGCCCTGATCTTGAGCCAGAACAAAGTCAACTTCTACACCCAATGGGGCATCACCGACCCCACCGCAGGTTCCGCCGCGGTTTCGATGGCAATTGCCGCCATGGGATTCGGCAAACTGCTAAGCGTATGGATTGGCGGCGAGCTCTCCGACCGCGTCGGACGTAAGAAGTTCGCCGTCGCAGGCGCTGTTGCCTACATCATCTGCTTCACCATGATGCTGCTGGCAACCGACGCAACCGCTTGCTACATCGCCGCCTTCCTGTCCGGCGTTGCAACATCCGGCTTCTGGGATGCAGCCCTTTACCCTGCCGCACAGGAAGCAGAGCCTAAATACGCTGCCTCTGGCGTTATCGGTATCAAGGCCGCCGTTTCCGTTATGGGCGTTATCTACCCCATCTTCGTTGCGGCATTCAGCGCACCTCATATTTGGCACGTTAACATCTATCTACCTATCGTGCTTTCCGTTGCATGTCTGATCATGACCATCGTCACGCCCTTCCGCTACGACGACGAACGTGCCACCAAAACCGACAGCGACAACGGCATGGACGAAGCTCAGGCTGAAATCCAGGCGGCAAAAGACGCCATGCTCAAGAAACCAGGCGTGCTGGTTCAGGTATTCACCCTGGTTATGGCCTTTATTTGCATGTTTATCATGTACGGCGCACAGCAGTACACAAAGGCATTCGGCATGGCCAACCTTGGCCTCGACGAAATGGGCGGCGCCGCTCTTGCCTCCATTTACACCGTGGGCTCTATTGCCGCTGTGTTCTTCTGGGCAGTAGTAATGGGCAAACTCCGTTGGAACCCGCTGAAGGTTCTGCTGATCGACTTCGCCTTCTCCGCTTTAGCCCTGGCTTTGGTGTTGGTTGTTCCCAATGTTGCCATCGTATACGTTGCCATCGCACTGCTCGGCTTCTTCGCTGCTGGCGGCGCTTTGCAAACGGGCTTGGTTGTTCGCCAGAACTACTGCCCCGGCCCCAAGGGTCGCAACACCGGAATGTACATGACCTTCATGGGCGTTGGCGCAACCTTCCTGCCCTTCATCGTTGGCGCGATGACTACCGCCATGGGAGAAACCGGCGCACTGTACACCATGATGGGCCTGCTGCTCGCAGCGGCTATCGTTGGCCTGTTATTCTGCATCTACCTGGCAATTCAGTCGAAGCCCCTGTTCGGCTACGGCATCAACCATAAGATGGATTAATGGCGTGGGGCATTAGAGCCACCAGCTAAAGCCATCAAGGCCGCTTCCCACCCGGGAGGCGGCCTTTTCATTGCCCGCAGCGCGCGTAAAGCGGTCATCCGCCGCCCGCGTAACTCTAATCACCTCGCCCATGGCGAGATTTTGCCGAAACGTATTCCGCATCATTCAAAAACGCCTTTTCTGCGCCCATCGGGCAAGATAAGCGCCAAACGTATGCCGTTTTGGGCGGACGATGGCAAGATTTAGCCCCAACGTATGCTTCTTGTCCGAAAAGCACCTTCAGAAGAATACATTTCGGCCGCATCTCGCCAGGTAGGGGCTGAATTTCTGTTCTAGAGCCAAGAATCATACGTATCGAGAATTTCTCGGCATTGGCAGAAAGGATCAAGGAAGCAGCTCAGGCGACCCTCGAAGAATCGGCCCATCATCACCGTCACCATCGAACACGTCGAGGCGATTCGAAAAACTTTCTCATCACTTTCTCATTAATTTAAGATTGCGGCACTAGGATTACCCCCCATGACCCTCTTTCTTGGACATTCAACCGCATTCCGCATCCTCCGCTCGCTCGACAGAGCCAGCCTTCTAAACACATCCCAGGCGGTGCCCCGCTCGCAGGTGATTCCAACACTCGCAAAGAAAAACACCTTACATCCAGCGCTGGCAGGAAAGCCACTTCCATTCGACGTCATCGTCCCCGACGAAAAAACAAGAAGCCAATCGAAAAGGCTCCGCAACCACATCTGGAAATTGCCGGAGCGGGCGGGGTGCTTTCTTGCGCTGGAAAAGGGGCTTTATCTTGCGGGGCCAGAGCTGTGCTTCATCCAGATGGGCAAAGAATGCAGCGAGCTCGAGCTGGCGAAAATCGGCTTTGAGCTTTGCGGCACATACCGGATCGACCGTTCGCAGGACGTTGGATTTCGAAACGCGGAACCGCTCACAAACCCCACGTCCATTGAAAAGCTCATAGAAGCGATGCCGGGAAAAGTTCCGCAGCAGACATCAAGGGCTCTATGCTTTGTTCGGGACGGATCGGCTTCGCCAATGGAAACATGCCTGGCTCTCATGTTCGGACTGCCACCACGAATGGGCGGATACGGACTCGGCATGCCGGAAATGAATGCCGAAGTGTCGATTTCCGCGAAGCATGCGCGCCAAGTCACGCACTGCGCTTATCACTGCGACCTGTTCTGGCCAGAATGTCGCGTAGCCGTGGAGTACAACAGTCGCGAATTCCATTTGAACGAAACCGCCATCGAGCGCGATGCCTCGCGCGTGAACAACTTGCAAGCCGCCGGAATAAGCACCCTGGCCATAACCCGCGCCCACGTTGCCAACCCAGAAAAGCTCGATGCCGTGGCCCATTCTCTTGCTCGCATGATGGGCAAGCGCATCCGCACCAACTACGCCGACATCTCCCAGCGCCGCGCCAACCTTCGCAAGCAACTCTTCGCGAAAGACCGTTGGAACTAAACAAATATACCCAGATTGCAATTATTGTTTTCTGCAAATATGAAGTCGCAGCCTCTCGCAAGCTCGCCTCTGCCCCGCAATGAGTAAAACAGCTCCCTGGAACAAAATACGCTTCCCACCTGCTAGAATTTCACCAAGCACAATTCTGATTTAAGGAAAGAGGAAGCTATGAACACGTGCAAGAGCTGCGGACAGCAGTTTGATAGCCCGTTCTGCCCAAATTGCGGCACGAAAGCGGAGACCCCCCCCCGAAGCGAATGATCAAACTTTAATCAACGACGCACAGAATCAGTCTGCAAGCTCCGATGCCAAAAATCACTTGGAACAAGTCCCGGCGCAGGCTAGCAACGGCCCCCAGCACTCTCCATCGGAACAAACAACCATCGGATCCCAGCCTTCGCAGACCAGTGAGCCAAAAACGCCCTTCTACAAGAAAACTTGGTTTTGTGTCCTTCTGACTTTTATCATCCCCCCTGTCGGAATAGCCCTTATGTGGGTATTCAAAAAGCCAAAAGGGAAAACTCCTCGAATCGTCCTTACAGTAGTTGCGGCCTTGCTCATTCTGGTCGGCATCAGTGGCGGTGCAGGCGGATCATCCAACGAGCAAGCCGCAAATAAGCCGACAACTCAAACATCAACCGCCGAGCAAAATGCAGTCAAAGAAATAGACAGCATTACCGCAACTTATACTGGCAAAACAGACGCTGGTACCGAAGTCTCCACTGGATCATCCGGCATAACCGTTACGGCAAATTACACCGACGGCAGCACGGAAAAGGTGTCTGGATGGAGCATCGAAACTCCTATAACACTTACCGCCGGCACCACTTCTGAGTGCACCGTTGAGTACAAAGGTAAAACATGCTCCATAAGCATTACCTGCTCAACGCCCGATGAGGCAACTTACAAGGCATCTTGTCAAAGCATCGCCTACGACGACTTGGCAAGAAACCCTGACAACTACAAAGGCAAGAATGTCAAATTCACAGGAAAGGTAGTGCAGGTCATCGAGGACAATAGCGGATCGACCTATCGCATCAATGTCACAAAAGGTAAATACAGCAGCTGGGATGACACCGTGCTCGTTGCATACTCCCCGAGCTCTTCCTCTAACAGAATTCTAGAAGACGATATCGTGACTTTCTACGGAATATCAGGAGGACTTTACACCTACAAATCTACGATGGGCGCTTCCATCACCATCCCCAGCGTTTATGCAAAGTACATTGATTTGAATTAACCGACCAAGGCAACAAAATTAGGAACTTACCACCCCGCACCGTACGGTGCGGGGTTTCCGGCTTATAGGACAAATGATGTGTCTTTTTTAAGGGCATTGGCGCAGGTCAATTCCCTTTTTCTATGTCGAAAAGTCATTCGAATCGACTTTTCCGCTCAGACAGAATGTGTGTCTCGATTTCATTGTTTCTCCAGATCATGCACTATACAACCCGTGAAAAGTCATCTTCTGCGCGGAGGTACCGATAAAGGAGAAGAAGTGCCCGTCCTGCAGGCAGAATGCATCAGCACGATTGCCTCAAGCGCAGGGCGCAATCGGGGTTCAGGCAGAACGACTATCAAACAGCGTCCTTATTCACTAGCTGTTTCACACGCTTCTCCACGCTGTTTTGCACGCAGCTCGTGAGCAGCCCAGGTTATGCGAAGAGTGTTCATGGCGTTGTCTAGCGTGCTCGTGCATTCGGCGCCGGGCACACCGCGTAGGACATCGACGATGTCCTGAATCTGGCCATTTCCCGGATAGCTCTCCACGGGCGGGCACAGCTCTTCTTGCACCAGCTCCGCTTCCTTGCGAACGCCGCCCATCACACCTTCGTGGGCTATTGCATCGCCATCGGCAAGCACCTCGATGCGAATCGGCGCAGCGTTGTCGTAGTAAGAGAACTCGACACTTCCCTTGTCCCCATAAATAAGGAATCGGTCGATAGCTTTATACGTGGCATAGCACCAAATCCCCGAAACCATAACGCGGTTTTCGGTCTCGCCCGAAAGAGCAATCGTGTCTTCACCAGGATAAAAGCCTGTGCAATTGTCTACCTTCAAGCTGAAATCAGTGATGGTTCCCGCAAGAAACGCAATAAGGTCGAGCATATGAGCATCTCCCTCGAAGAAATGGCTGCCCCCAGAAACTTCAGGACGAACGCGCCAAGGCTTATCCGCTTCAGGAAGCATCTCTTCGGCGGTTTGGCGCTGAGTGCGAATAACCTGAACACCGCGAACAGTACCGATCTTGCCCGCATCAAGCACCTGCTTAAGCTCGCGATAGCGTGGCATTCCACGACGATAATGAGCCACAAAGCAGCGTTTGCCCGCCTTCTCGAACGCGGCCTTTATCTCTTGTGCCGCGTCCCATGAAAGCGCAATAGGCTTTTCGAGATAGCAGTCCTTGCCCGCCTCAGCCACGGCAATGGCATGCTCTTTGTGGCAGTTAGGCGTTGTAGCAATGTAGACAATATCTATATCGGGGCAGCTCAGAAGCTCGTCAAGCGAATCAAATGCTCGCCCATGACCGTGGCGCTCACACCAGTCAACCGCTTTTTGCTTCGTCCGATTCCAGATACCAACTAGTTCCGATCCGTTGGCCAAATATAGGCCAGGGCCGTTTTTCGTTTCTACAACATCACCGCAACCGATGACGCCCCACCTAATTACCTTTTCCTGAGCCATGATGCCCCCTCTCATGCGCACCTAAAACCCCACATACAATCGACCCCACAACGCTGGAGCCAACCAAAAAAGGCGCGCATTCCGTTACACAAACTGTAACATCGTCGCAAGCAAAAAGCACAGCAAAATGGATGTGGGCGGATACGCCCCCCACGCTGAGCCAACTCTTTGCGCAATCTGCCCCGCTGCGGCGATCCGCCCTTTGTGACATCTCCCACGCCGCAACGATCCGCCCTTTGCGATATCTGCCCCGCTGCGGCGATCCATCTACCGCAAAAACAAAAATCCGAGCGCTTTTGCAACTTTTTTGCGATTAGGGACTCTCCTCTGCCTCCGCAAAGCCGAAAACAGCCGCTTTGCAGCAGACCACCTGCACTTTTACGGCCCAATCTGCGATTGCAAGGATCCGTGACAATCCCTAATCGCAAAAAGTTGCAGAACAAGCCGATTTTCTGTTTTGAACCCTCGGGGCGGCTTCGTGGCAGCGCCATGGATCGGTATGGAGCGCGGATGCAACGCCATGGATCGGTATGGAACACGGATACAGCGCCATGGATTGACGTGGGACACGGATACGGCGCCGTGGTCGGGATGACACGGGGGGGTTGAAGGGCGAAGAAGCGGCGAAACGTGCAGCCTGGACAGAAAGCACGCTCGTACCGACAATTGGCCTGATATCCAATCTGTTACGTTTTTATTCGCGCTATTATCACAAAAGAATGGTTTTGCTTTTGGGTCTTCGCCACTTGGCTGGTCTGCCTTCGGCTTGCCCCCTCTGCCCCAAGCGGCGAAACCGGCAATACGCACATTTCGAGGAGGCGCCGTGGCCAACTCCCAGCCGAACATATGGCATGCTCCCATGCCACTCATCTGCTCGTCTTTCGAGCCAGGGCACCTCGATGACGTTATCGAGGCCATGCCCGACAACGACTACCGAACCATCGCGTTGGCAGAAGCCGCCTATTTTCGCGGCAATGCTGACGAGGCATGCCGCCTCGCAGAGCCCTTCCTTACCTCAGACATCTTGCCTTTGCGCATTTCATCATGCTTCATCTGCGGGTTCGCAAACCTATCGCTCGACCATGCCCATGCCGCTCGCGCCTGCCTGCTCAACCTGGCGTCATCAGAAGAGCACCTGAACGATGAATACGGCGACCAAGAACGCGCTGCCTACTTACTATTCACGGCTTCGTCGAGCGTTCTACTGCACCTGAAGCCGCCCGTAACTGCAGATGATTTCTACAAAGTCGTAGCCCTGCTACCTGAAGGTCTTCGCCTATTCGCAACCTACGCAATGGCCCATCAGGCATATCTCACTGGCGATTACGGCCGCTGCATAGGAATGGCGGAAAACGCCCTGGGGATGAAGCAGGCGCGCTATCCCGTTTCGGAGATATTCCTTCATCTTGTGGCGGCAATGGGTTGGATGAGCAAACGGCAACCCGAAAAGGCAGAACGCCACTTCATGGAAGCTTGGCACATAGCCCAAGCAGACGATTTGATCGAAGCAATCGGGGAGCACCACGGTCTTCTTCAGGGCTTGCCTGAAGCGTGCCTCAAAAAAGATTACCCGCGCGAATTTGCACGGGTAATCGAAATCACCTACCGCTTCAGTCGCGGATGGCGGCATGTCCATAACCCCGCAGCACACAAAACCGTTGCCGACAGCCTTACCACAACGGAATTCGCCATTTCGATGCTGGCATGCCGCGGTTGGTCTAACAGTGAAATCGCAGATCATATGGGCATTTCACGCGGTACGGTGAAAAACAGGCTTTCCACAACATATGCAAAGCTGGGAATAACCAGCCGCGCGAGGCTGAAGGAATTCATGCTGAAATAGTGTGGCTGGCGCCGCACTGGCACCAGCCACACTGAGTAAATCGTCTAAGCGAAACGCGCGCTTCACCCAAAACGCAGCTCTTATTCTCGCTTGAGGCGAGCAACGAGCCCGACCAGAAGAGCAACCAAGCTCGCGAATGCCGCTGCCACGCCGGCAAAAGCCGTGGCAGCAAACCCTACAAGCGATGCGTCGCCCGTTGCGGGAAGGTTCTTCTTTGCCTCCGCAGGCTTGACCTTGGAGTCCGTCACAAGCGTTTGCTGCTCGGCCGGTTTCACCTCGGGCTTGGTCACGGCAGGATTCACCTCGGGCTTGGTCTCATCGGAAGGCGCGATGACTGTGCGCTTGGCGACTGCTTCGTTGTAGGGGGAGTCGATCGTAGCGTCTCCCGTGCCGATGGTTTGGCCCGCCTCGTACATGATGCCGTCACCGAGCTCTTCTTTGTTGCGATAGTCAATGACCTTGCCGCCTTCAGGCGTCAGGATAGTGGCGCCTTCGATTTCGATGGTGCCAATCGCCTTACCATCCGCACTCATGGCAAGGGCGAAGATTGCCGCCGTGTCTCCCTCAGCCGTGACCTTGCTGCGAACGATCGAGATGGTCGCGGGCGTGATGCCCTCGTAGGTCTGGGCGAAGATGCCCAGGTTCATGCCCCTATGCTCGGGGATGACCTCGCCGCTTTGGTCGTTGCTGTAGTGATCGGGGCCGTCGCTACCGGACTCGACATAGCGGGCTATAGCCTTGACAACGGAGTCGCTGATGTAGATATGGCCACCCGCGATGTTGGGCTGGTGGTTTCTGGTAGAGATCGCAGCTGAGAACTCTCCTTCTGCGAACGCGTCCACGATGGAACCATTTTTGATGACGATGTCGTCCCCGTCGGTGAAGAGTGCGATAGCTTGGCCGCCGCCCCCGCTTGTACGGACCGTCACGGTCGCATGGTCGAGCGCAATGCCCTTGTAGCCATAGACACCATATTCAACACCGCTTGCGTTAAGGGAGGCGTCCGCGACCGTGAGACTGCCATCGGTGTCGACGGCAAGAGTTTCCCTGGAGCTCGCCTCGACCTGGCTGCCGCCCGAGATGTTAATGCCGTCGTCAGCCCAAATCGCCGCTTCTCCTATAGAGCTTGCCTCTACCTTGCCGCCACCTTTGATGATCAGGTCACTGCCCGCGGCGATGCCGTAACCTTCGCCTCCTTTAGCGATCACTGTGCCAGAGGAATCGATAGCGGTCTTGCCCTTGGATTGGATGCCTTCGGTACCGCCCGTTGCATTCACGGTGCCCGAGCCCGTGATAGAGAGATTGCCCTTTGCCTCAATTCCGTCGGAAGCAGTGCTTGTGGTGTTCACAGTGCCTGGGCCGGAAATGGAGAGGTCGCCTGTGGATTTAATTGCATCGGCCTCGGCTGTCACATTGAGCTCATCCGTGCTATTCGAGCTCGTTATGTTCAACTCTGCTTTCTGGCTAGTGCCGTCCTGCGCCTTGATGGCGGCTCCGGTGTAATCAGGCTCGGTTTTCACGGTGTTCTTGCCCTCGTAGGCAACGTTGAGCTTGCCGGCGGCCTTGATCTCGCCGCCGTTGTAGCCGTTGAGCTTCATGTCGTCGGCGCCGTCCCAGCTCCAGGTGCCGGCGGCGTCGCCCGCCGCGGTGCCGGCGTTGTATTGGGTGCCGCCGACGTCCACCCACTCGGCCGCGATCGCGGCGCTGGGCACCATCAGCGACCCCGCGGTGGCCACGGCGGCCACCCCGGCGACGACGCCCCACGTCACCTTGCGCCAACCGCCCTGCGCTGTCACCACGCCGAAGCGCGGGGACGTCTTTGCGAAGCCGCCTTCGGCGCTGCTTTCCGTTCTGTGCATGTCGTGCCTGGCATTCATGACCGCTCCCCTCGTTCATGTGTTGGTCAGATGGAAAAATCATATCGGGTGGGCACGGGAGGCGGTAGTGCCATACGAACGGGAAAATGGCCAAGCGGCAGGCCGGGCGCCTCACCGCACAAAAAAAACGACGCCGCCCCGGGGCAATGGGGCGGCGTCGCAAATCGGTGAAACAAGTGGGCAAGGCAGCAAGGCCGAAAACTGCAGCCCCTCTATTCTTCAGAGAGGAAATCGAAGGCGTACTGCGCCGCGGCAAGCGAGCCACCTACCAGAACGCTTTCGTCGACATTGTAGAAACAACTATGTTGCGGATACGTTGCGCCCACTTCCGGGTTATGAGCACCAATAAACACGAGCACGCCGGGAACCTTTGCCAGATACTCGGTGAAGTCTTCGCCCGAAAGCGTGCCCTCGTAATGGCAAAGCGCCTCTTCGCCAAGAACCTTTGCGATGGCGTTTTGCGCACGCGCGGCGCAAGCCTCGTCGTTCACCAGGCACGAATTGCCGTACGTCCACTCGAACTTCGCGGTTGCGCCATACGAAAGTGCCACTTCTTCAACCACGTGGGACATGCGCTCCTTAATGTAATCGCGCACTTCGGGCGTGAATGAGCGAACCGTGCCCGTCAGGTACGCTGTGCCCGCCATGATGTTTCGCGCAACACCGCCATGGAATTCGCCAATCGTGATAACCGCAGGATCGAACGGAGAAACGTCGCGGCTAACGATAACCTGCAGCGCGTCGATAACCGCTGCGCCCACAACGATGGCATCGACACCCTTGTGGGGCATGGCACCATGCGCGCTGGCGCCCGCAACATCAATGCGGAACCAGTCGCAATTCGCCATGCGCGACCCCGCTTCGGCAGAAATGGTACCCGCTTCCACTTCGCTCCAAATATGAGCAGCATAAATGGTATCCACCCCATCGAGCGCACCTTCAGCAATCATCTTGCGCGAACCGACCGATATCTCTTCCGCCGGCTGGAACAAGACACGCACCTCGCCATGCAGTTGGTCGCGAATGCCCAAAAGCAGATGAACGGCACCGAGCATCATTGCCATATGGCAGTCGTGGCCGCAGGCATGCATAACCCCTTCGTTTCGCGACGCGAAGGGAAGCTTCGTCTGCTCCAAAACGGGCAACGCGTCCATATCGGTTCGAAGCGCAATGCGACGGCGCGGTTTCCCCTCTTCGTTGTACGCATCGGGCGCGGTGCCTTTGATGGTGGCAATGAGCCCCGTTCCGCCCGCTCGAACATATTCGATACCAAGCTTATCGAGCTCTTCGGCAATCGTGCGCGAAGTGGAGATCTCGCGAGCGCTCAATTCGGGATACGCATGGAAGTGGCGCCGACGCTCGATAACGTAAGGCTCGAGCTCCCGTGCGTGCGCTTTCAGCTTCTCGGTTACGCTTGCCGACACGGTGGCGTTCGGATTGCTGCAGGTCATAGTAGCCGCCTTTCGATTCTTCCCATCAGACTACCACGACTGGCGCCCAACACAGCATCAGAGCAGTACGCGTAACACCCCGCGTAACACGAGCCGGCGCAATTGGCACCTGGGCTAGAGCTCTTAGCGCGCGTTGCAAAGCAGGCAGCTTTAGAAAAAACGATGAACATAAGCATACTTCTTAATTTTCGTTTACAATTCTGAACGTATTGTCGTTTAGCGGTCGAACTAACCCCATGAACGGGCGTTTACCGCACGGTCGAAAGGCGCATCATCCCTATGATGAAGCGAACCAAGATCATCTGCACCCTGGGTCCCGCCGTGGACTCTGAGTCAGCATTGAAAAATCTTGTGCTAGCAGGCATGGACGTTGCCCGCTGCAACTTCTCACATGGCTCCCACGCCGAGCATAAAGCGCGCATGGACCGCCTGAAAAAGGTCCGTCGCGAACTGGACGCACCCTGCGCCCTCATGCTCGATACGAAAGGGCCCTCTATCCGCACCGGAAAGCTTGAGGGCAACGAGCCCGTGCTGCTCCGCGCGGGCGACAACTTCTTCCTCACCGAAGAAGACATTGCCGGCACTTCCCGCCGCGTGAATCAAACATTCAAGGGACTCTATAAATATGTAGAGCCCGGCACCATCATCCTTATCGACGACGGCCTGATCGAACTCGCCGTCGATCGCGTTCTGGGATCCGATATCCAATGCACCGTTCAGAACTCCGGCATGCTCGGCGAATGCAAGCAGCTGAACCTGCCCGGCACCAACGTGCCCCTGCCCGTTATGACCGAGCAGGACAAAGAAGACCTTCTGTTCGGCATTCAGCAGGGCGTTGATTTCGTGGCCGCTTCGTTCGTAAGCTGCGGCGAAGACGTGCGCACCATTCGTGCTTTCCTCGCTGAAAACGGCGGTGAAAGCATTCGCATCGTGGCGAAAATCGAAAATGCGCATGCGGTAGATCACATCGAAGAAATCATTGAGGTTTCCGATGCCGTAATGGTTGCTCGCGGCGACCTGGGCGTCGAGGTTCCCTCTAACCAGGTTCCGCACCTGCAGAAGAAGATCATCAAAGCCTGCAACCGCGCCTACCGTCCGGTCATCACCGCCACGCAGATGCTCGATTCCATGATCCGCAACCCCCGCCCAACGCGTGCAGAGGTTGCCGACGTGGCAAACGCCATCTACGACGGCACCGATGCCGTTACCCTTTCCGGCGAAACCGCCATCGGCATGTACCCGGTTCCCGCGGTGCAGACCATGGCGCGCATTGCCGAAGCAAGCGAATCACACATCTACGATGAAGGCTCCATCCCTAACCGCAACGCGGAGCAGAAGAGCATTTCCGCTGTTGTGGGCTTGGCTGCTGTAACCGCCGCAGAAAACGTGGGCGCTTGCTGCATCGTTACCCCTACGATGACCGGCCGCACGGCCCGCATCGTTTCCAATTACCGTCCGAAGATGCCCATCTATGCGGTAACCACTTCGGAAGAATACCGTCGCTCCTTGCAGCTGAACTGGGGCGTTACCCCGCTTTTAGGCAAGGTTGTTGGCGATGCCTCGTACGTTCTTGAGCAAGCTCGCAGCGTCGTTGTGAAAAAGAACTTCGTAAACAAAGGCGATATCTGCGTATTCACTTTGGGAGACCGCACCACTTCTCCCTGCATCGGCCAAACGGGCGACGCCGTAAGCTTCGATCCAACCGCGCCTTCGCCGCGCCCCACCAACGTGATGCAAATCGTGCAGATCGGCGTTGATGCAGAGGGGGACAACTAATGGAAATCAAAACCAACTGCTATGCCGCTGTTGATATCGGTGCTTCTTCCGGCCGCGTGGTAATCGGCGAGGTCACCCCGCAGGACACCATCGAGCTTACCGAGATCCATCGCTTCGACAACATCCAAAAACGCTCCGGCGGTCACGACTGCTGGGACGTGGATATGCTGTTCCGCGAAACCGTTGCCGGCTTGGCGAAATGCAAAGAAGCAGGCTATGCGCCCAAAACCGTGGGTATCGACACCTGGGCGGTCGACTTCGTGCTGCTCGACGCCGAAGACAACATGCTCGGCGATGCGGTTGCCTACCGCGATGAGCGCACCAGCGGCATGTACGCTGTGGCCGACGCTATCGTTTCGCCCGATGAGGTATATCGCCGCACGGGCATTCAGCGTCAGCCGTTCAACACCATCTATCAGCTGCTAGCGCTCCAGCGTGAGCACCCCGAGCAGATCGAAAACGCTGAAACGTTTTTGATGATCCCCGACTACCTGGCTTTCCTGCTAACCGGCACCAAAGCCAACGAATACACCAACGCTTCCACCACGTGCCTGATGAACGCACGCACCCAGCAGTGGGACGAAACCATCTTGGAGGCATTCGGCATTCCGCGCAGCATGTTCTGCGATGTGGTTATGCCCGGCACCGATTTGGGTGCCGTCACCGCCGAGATCGAAGAGAAAATCGGCTACCCCACGCATATCATCGCGCCTGCCACGCACGACACGGGCAGTGCCTACCTTGCCGTTCCCGCGCGCGATGCCGACGCCGTATTCCTTTCTTCAGGCACCTGGAGCTTGCTCGGCGTTGAAAATGAAGGCCCCATCACCTCGGATGCTTCCCGCTTCCAGAACTTCACCAACGAAGGCGGCTTCGAACTGCGCTTCCGTTTCCTGAAGAACATCATGGGCCTGTGGATGATCCAGTCTATCCGCCGCGAACTGAATGGCGTTTCCTATGTAGAGGGCAAAGACACCCATCAGCAAACCGATGAAGACGAGCTGCCTCCCTTTACGCACGAGGCGATCGAGTGGGGCTTCCCCGACCTCATTGCCCACGCAAAAGAGGCAGGCGACTTCGAAGCCCACGTGAACGTGAACGACGACCGCTTCCTGGCACCCGATTCCATGATCGACGAGATTCGCCGCGCCTGCTTCGAAACCAGGCAGGACGTGCCCCAAACCGTCGGCCAGCTTATGCGCTGCGTATATGTAAGCCTTTCCTCCTGCTATGCGGAATCCATTGCGGAAATGGCATCACTTACCGGACGCACCTACACTTCCATCAACATCGTTGGAGGCGGCTGCCAAGACGCATATCTGAACGAACTCACCACGCGCGCGTGCGGCATTCCCGTGTTCGCCGGTCCAGTTGAGGGAACGAGCTTGGGCAACCTTGCCGTGCAGATGATCGCCGACGGCGCATTCCCCGACCTCCAAAGCGTCCGCGATGCTATCGCAACGTCATTCGACGTGAAGCGCTTTGAATAACAGTAACCAACCTTTTAGGTACAGATAAGGAGCATTCATGACCACTATGTACGAATTGGCACGCGAAGCGTACGCCAAGCAGGGCATCGACACCGAGGCAGTGATCGAGACCCTGGCAAACAAGGCCATCTCCATGCACTGCTGGCAAGGCGACGACGTAGTCGGCTTCGACCAGGGCAACGATAATGCAGCTTCCGGTGGCATCATGACCACGGGCAACTACCCTGGCCGCGCTGCCACCCCCGAACAGCTCATGGCCGACTTCGAGAAGGCAGCAAGCCTGATCCCCGGCAAAAAGCGCATCAACCTGCACGCAAGCTATGCTATCTTCACCGAGGAAAACCCCTGGGTTGACCGCGACAAGCTTGAGTACAAGCACTTCGAGCCTTGGGTAACCTGGGCAAAGAAGAACGGCTTCGGCATCGACTTCAACCCCACCCTGTTCAGCCACCCGCTGGTAAAGGAAGGCCTTACCGTTTCCAGCCCTGAAAAGGATGTGCGCGATTTCTGGATCCGTCACTGCATTGCCTGCCGCCAGATCGCAGAGCGCATCGGCGAGGAAATGGACGATATGGTCCTGAACAACTTCTGGATTCCCGACGGCTTGAAGGACTACGCCGCTGACGCCTATGGCCTGCGCGCACGCCTGAAGGATTCTCTCGACGAAATCTATTCCTTCGAGACCCCGCACGTTATCGATGCGGTTGAGCAGAAGGTATTCGGCATCGGCGTTGAAGGCTTCACCACTGGCAACCAGGAATTCTATGTATCCTACGCTGCCAAGAAGGGCGGCAACCATGTAGTGCTTATCGATGCGGGCCACTTCAACCCCATGGAAAGCATTTCCGACAAGCTGCCCAGCCTGTTGCAGTTCTTCCCCTATGTACCGCTGCATGTTACCCGCTCCATGCACTGGGACTCCGACCATGTTGTTCTGTTCGAGGACTCCATCAAAGACATTGCCGCTGAAGTTGTTCGTTGCCCCGAAGGCATGGACAAGGTTCTTATCGGCATGGACTTCTTCGATGCTTCCATCAACCGCATCGGCGCTTGGGCTACCGGCATGCGTGCCATGGAAAAGTGCCTGCTGTTCGAACTGTTGCAGCCCTGGGATCGCTTGAAGGAGCTGCAGGATACCTACCAGTTCTCCGAGAAGATGATCGTTACCGAGCAGTTCAAGACCATGCCTTGGACCGCGGTTTGGGACGAGTACTGCGCACGTCAGGGCGTAGTCGCCGAAGATCAGCTGTGGGACGAGGTTAAGGCCTACGAAGATGAGGTGCTCTCCAAGCGCCAGTAAGCCTGGGCATTTTTTCAGCGCCCCTCCTCTCGAGGGGCGCTTTCTGCGCCCAGAAGGCAAGGTCAGAAGCCCTTGCCGGGATCATCCGAAGCCGAGGAGGCCGTGGCCGGAAGCATCCTGCGCCAAGGGAGCCATTGCCGAGGCGCATCGGACACCGGAAGGCCTTCGCCAGAAGCATCTGATACCGAGTTTCAACTTCGCAAACACAAGTCGAATGCGCTTCAAAAAGGCCACTTTCCCGAGCGGCTTTTCCGAAACCGATCATTCGGTACTTCAGAACGAAAGGACAATGATGGATATTATCGACAGTGCTATGGATACGCTCAAAAACGGCGTTTCCGCAGCTCGCGGCGCAGTCTCCGGCGTTGCCGTCGAGCAGCTGGGCTTCGTGCGCGGCTTCCGCCGTCTGTGCGACGACGGTTGGCAGCAGGGTTGGCACGAGCGCAATGGCGGCAACCTTACCTACCGCATGAAGGAAGAGGAGGTAGAGCAGGCTCGCCCCTTCTTCAACGCAACCCCCGGCGAGTGGGTGAACATGGGCGTACAGGCAGATAGCCTGCGCGGCGCGTTCTTCCTTACCACCGGCTCTGGCCGCTATATGCGCAACGTCATGAGCGACCCTTCCCACAACATCGGCATCGTCGAAATCAATGACGCCGGCGATTCCTGGCGCATCGTATGGGGCCTGACCGACGGTGGCAAGCCCACTTCCGAATTCCCCACGCATTTCATGAACCATGCGGTGCGCATGGAGGCCACCAACAACGAGTGCCGCGTGATTTACCACGCCCACCCCATCAACGTCATCGCCATGACGTTCGTGTGCCCACTTGATGCGCGCTACTTCACCCGTGCGCTGTGGAAGGCCATGACCGAATGCATCGTGGTATTCCCCTCCGGCGTTGGCGTTGTGCCTTGGATGGTTCCTGGTGGCGCCGAAATTGCAAAGGCAACCTCCGAGCTTATGAAGAAGTACGAGGCAGCCGTTTGGGCCCAGCACGGCCTGTTCGTTTCCGGCCCCGATTTCGATACCACCTTCGGCCTGATGCACACCATCGAAAAGGCTGCTGATGTGTATCGTCGCGCTCGCCAGATGAATGGCGGCTCCGACGAGTTCATGAACACCATTTCCGACGAGGGCCTGCGCCAGATCGGCATCGATTTCGGCCTTACCGTCAACGATGAGTTCCTGGACTAAGGCGGCACTTCGATGACTATCCGCAAAACCGCTAATGGACGCACTATTTCCGGCTTTAAGATGAAGCTCTACCCGGGCTTTGCCAAAGAGTACGAAAAACGTCACAACGAATTGTGGCCCGAAATGGCCGACATGCTCCACGAATACGGTGGGCACAACTACTCCATTTTCATCGACGAGGAAACCAATATCCTCTTCGGATATATCGAGCTTGACGACCCCGAACGCTATGCCGAGTCCGCCAAGACCGATATTTGCAAGAAATGGTGGGATTTCATGGCAGATATTATGGAAACGAACGCAGACAATTCGGCCGTTTCCGTAGACCTGCCCTGCGCATTCCACCTCGACTAGAAAGGTAAAGCATTGGCGCTTTCCCAAGAACGCAAGGGAACCATGGCGGTTTCCCTGACCAACTTCCTTGACTCTGGCTGCATCGTAGCCAGCAGCCTCGCCCTTACTGCTTGGGCTGCTGCATTCAACTTCGGCTCCGCTTGGACCGCAATTCTGGGCGCTATCGGCGCAAACGCCTTCGGCGCAGCTGTTGGCGCACTGATCGGCGGCTTCCTAACCGACAAGTTCGGCCGTACTACTATTTATAAGTACAACCTGCTGGTTTACGCTGCTGGTGTATTCATCGCCATGGTTGCTGTGAACCTGCCCATGGTTGTTGTAGGCGTTGTGCTCTCCGGCCTTTCCGTAGGCGCTGGCGTTCCCGCTTCCTGGAGCTATATCTCCGAAACGTCTACCTCCACGAAGCGTGCTTCCAACATCGGCATCAGCCAGTTCGCATGGAGCTGCGGCCCTGCCATCATCTTTATCCTTTCGCTGATCATGAGCTTCATCATTCCCGGCTTCGAATCCGATGGCACCACCCTGCTCCCCGCAGGCACCTACGGTCCGTTCGACGGCATGCTGGCAACCCGACTGCTGTTCCTGGTTCTGTTCATCGTTGCCCTTATCGCATGGAACCTTCAGCGTCAGCTGCAGGAATCTGCCGACTGGGCCGAAAAGAACGCTGCTGCCACCGAGAAGCAGTCCTTCGGCAAGATGATGGCAACCGCTCTGAAGAACCCCGTGAACGTAAAGACCATCATCTTCCTGGTTGCCGTGTACCTGACCTGGAACCTGGCTGCAGGCACGAACGGCCAGTTTATGCCGTACCTCTATGCTGCCGCAGGCAACATCGACGCAACTGGCCAGAGCCTCCTGGGCGTTGTTCAGTGGGTACTGGTTGCCGTCTGCTCACTGGCAATCTTCAGCCGTTTCGGCGACGTTATCTCCCACCGCGTGCTGTTCGGCGCCTCCGCACTGCTGGCGCTGCTGTCCTGGGTTGCTATTGCCGTATTCGGCCTTGCCATCCAGAGCGGTGACACCGAATCCATGGGCTGGGTTCTTTGGGTATACGTAATCTTGTGGGGCATTTCCGCTGGTTTCTCTGCTCAGTGCTTCTACGCTCTGTGGGGTACCGAGCTGTTCCCCACGCAGTATCGCGGCGGCGCTCAGGGCATCATGTTCTTCTTGGTTCGTGGCGCTTTGGGCGTTTGGTCGCTCGTAGGCGTTGGCGCCATCATGGGCGACATCTCCACGAACCCCGCCGGCTTCTTCCCCGCAGCTGTTATCATGTGCGTCGTTCTTCTTATTTCCCTGGTTGTGGGCGTTATCTGGTGCCCCAAGACCCAGGGCAAGACGCTCGACCAGATCACCGAAGAGCGCTACGGCAAGATCGAGTAGCTCTTCATCGCGGCATTGCCGCACATTTTGCATAGCGCACGAAATGGACACCCTAGGGTGTCCATTTTTATTGGCACAATTACGAAACCCCAGAAAAAGGCAGGCTCTCCTTTTCACATGGGAATAAAGGTGTCGTTAACGGCAATGCGACCATCGAAGAGGAAGGCCCTGTTAACCGCCATGCGACCATCGAAGAGGAAAGCAGCGTACGCATTCCTGGATCCATCACCAATGAAGCCATCGAGCAGCTGGGCCTCAAGGAAGGCGGGAAGGCTGGGGCCTGCAGCGCGAGCTCTTGCCCTGCCCGCCGGAATGGGAGAGGACCAAGCAGCGCTGAGCACCGGCAAGATCTTCGCCCCATGCATGATTCCGGGGACCTCGACACAAAAAGGCTGTCTCCCCGGCAAGATTCACGCGCTATGTATCCGAAATCGCCCGATTGCACCCCGAAACGAATGCACAGGACGAAGATTTTGCCATCTTCAGCGCGAAAAGCATGCATTTCGCGCGAACGTTGCCAGGGAGGCCGCCTTTTTTGCGCAATCGGCGAGAAGAGGATACATGCGGCACGATTCTTGTCACATCAGCCAAAACAACCTTAAAGATAGGCATAGCGAAGTAATGGGCAGACGGAGCATCGGCCCGAAGGAAGATCCCGGAGCAACAGCCAAATCGCCCAGCGCCAAAGCGACACCCACGAGACCATCGTCCTTGACAACCCGAAGCAACACGCAAATCAGCCTAAGACCAAGGCGGCCCCACGAGAGCATCGATCCTCGCGGCTGAAGCAACACAAAAATCAGCTCAGCACCAAGGATCCTTTGAGAAAAGCTGCTTGCGCAAAGCCGCTCGACGCTCATCGATGTCGGCATAGGCGACCCTGATTCGTTTGCCCATAAGGCTCGCCGCGGAATGGGCAATAGCGTCGAACTTCATGTTGTCGGCGACGTGCGCACGGGTAACAGCAAGAACCTCAATTCCCGCAGCTTTGAGATTGTTGATACGTGACGCATCCCGCTCCACGGCAAGCTCGTTCACATGGAATTCCCGGCTGTTATATTCGATGGCAACGTTTTGCTCGGGCCAATACAGATCGCAGTGGTATTCGCGATAAGTGGCTCGCTTACCGTATTTTGCGGGGATCAGTACCTTAGCATTCATCTCCGGCATGCCCAACCCGTAGCCGCCATAGCTAGCGGGCAAGCCCAGCAAAAGCGCCAAGCATGTTTCCATCGGCGATGCTGAACTGCTGCGGACATAACGTACGGCTGTTTTGGCCTTTCGGGGCGCTTTGCCGGGCATTTTGTCTATAAAGCGACTGATTGCCTCTGGGCTTGAAAGGGGCTGAGCGGACTGAAACCCAATGGGGCTTGAGGAATCCATCCGATAAGTTCCGCATAGCTCAATTAGGTCGATTACGCTACACGACCGAGCAAGCTGCACAAAGCAAAATTCAGGATTGCTCGAATAGATCCCATTCTCAAACAAAAGAAAGCAAGACGTTCTGTCGGGAAGCTTCCAAATGTTGTTATGGAACTGCTTGGCTTGGCTTCTTGTTTTCCCCGACGAGACAACAACTTCCAACGGACGAGGGAGCGTTGCGAGAGGAGAGCTTTCCTTGAATGATTTCGGCAACGTCGGAATATCCCTGGAAGAAGGCATCGCCCGCGCCGCCCGAATGCCCTCAAAATCCTCGAGCGAGCGAAGCAGCTTAACTGCACTTGAATGTCCAATGAAAAGTACCATGGGGAAACCCTATCGGTCGAACCAATAGATGCGAAAGCATTCACAAAAAAGTAATGGAGCCATGAGAACGCCGAACACAGCACCCGACATTACCCTCGAAGTGCCTCCGTTTCTTCGGCAACAAGACGCGGGAGGAAACTCGCCCCCCCTATCTGCAACTGCAATTTCGAAAAGGCGGTTTAGACAATCCCGCAACAGCCCGAAACCCATACTGCCCAACAAGCCATCCAAAAGTGCGCTTGTCCAGGGATGCGCTCGGTGCTAACCAGTGTTTCGCCAGGCACTCGACTGGGACCGTGGCGGCACATACCGAGCGCGAACCTCAGGGGGGGGCAATCCCCATGGCAAGAATCATGCGCCATGCATGATTTCGGGCATCTCGACGCGAAAAGCGGTCCTTGACGGCAAGATTCCCGCGCCACGCATCCCGAATCGCCTGATTGCGCCTGGAAATGAACACATGAGGCAAGGATCTTGCCATCACTATCTCGAAAAGCATACATAAGGCGAAGATGTTGCCAGGAAGGGGGCTTATTGCCAGCATTCGGCGAAAAGGGAATGCATACGGTGCGATTCTTGCCAGCCGAAATCGCAATGCCCAGAAAGTGGGGGGATAGCAGGCAGCAACCACATTGAATATTTATGGTCATGCAATCAAGAATCCGAACAGGAAAGCCGCAGATGCGTTCGGCGAAATCCTCAACGCTATAAGCACCTGACTTTTCGGAATTGTCTCCAGATTGTCCCCAGGTGCCTATTTGTGAA
>ERZ1034920.808-NODE-808-length-22532-cov-6.982782_pt1 | contig 22532 bp, 16 predicted proteins | sample MGYA00520688_ERZ1034920 | MGnify/ENA primary metagenome ERZ1034920 (study PRJEB33766, sample SAMN09781785) | gut metagenome | biome: gut microbiome | host: Homo sapiens | place: Madagascar | study: EMG produced TPA metagenomics assembly of the PRJNA485056 data set...
ATATAAAATAAAATCTAAAATTTAATGCAACAAATCGTGAATTCCAGTAATCTTATATATAGATACCAGAGTCATAAGTCATGAACCACGAAACAATCCGTATGGTATCGATGAGTAAACAAGAAAATGAAATTCGAAGGAGGTACAGCATGAAATGTGATGCGGCAGCATTTGCCGGAATGTATGAGACTATCTATAAAGACCTGTACCGCTATGCATTGTGTATGATGAGGAATCCCCATGATGCGGAGGATGTAGTGAGTGAAACCGTTATAAAAGGGTATGAGAGGATACATACGCTGCGCAGCGAGGATGCGTTCAAAAGCTGGATGTTTACGATATTGTCAAATGTGTGCAAGCGCAAATGGAAGGCAATGGCGAAGCAGAGTCTGGTGGAGAATGAAAATGTGTGGGAGCAATTATCGGACGAGGCGGCGGGAGAAGATGTGATGAATCTGCGCCTTGATCTCAGGCGTGCACTTGCGGTGCTTTCTGAAGAGGAGCGGATGATCATCGGTCTGTCGGTGTATGGTGGATATCAGAGTCAGGAGATCAGCAAGATTCTCCATATGAAAGATGGGACAGTACGTTCTAAGAGAAGCAGGGCAATCGGTAAGATGAGTATGGTGTTGAAGAAGGGAGGCGCAGGTTATGAATAAATGGGAAGAAGATATGATAGAACAGCTTCGCAAGGAATCAGAAGATATCCAGATTCCAGACAGTCTGCGGCCGGAACGGGTAGAAAAACGGTTGTCAGAGCGACCGAAAAAGTATCATTGGAAGAAGGGGTATACGGCAGGACTCGCGGCAGCTTGTTGTCTGTTGGTATGCGGCGCAGTGTGGGGGATTCAGAAAAGCCCACAGAGAGTATCACCTGTAGAAAAACAAGATACAGCAACCGATCAGGCTGAGAGTTCCGACATTCAGACAGCGAAAAGCTATGATCAGATTTATGAATATCTGCAGGCGAATCAGGATGACCAATATGGAACAGATACCGGAATGTTGGAACGGGGCGTTGTGACGGAATCAGCAGAAGATTCATCGAGCACGAATTCGGCGGCGGCCGTGGATACAGGAATGGCGCAGAACAGCAAATCCTCAGAAAATGCAGTGTATTCAGAAACCAATGTACGTCAGGAAGGTGTAGACGAAGCAGATGTGGTTAAGACAGATGGACGTTATCTGTATACATTAAAAGATAATGGCAGGTCTGTGGCAATTGTGGATACTGCAAATGGAGAATTACAGATGGTTATTTCTATACCGGTTGAAGCTGATGATCAAGCCAGGGAATTCTATGTCAGTGATGGTCATCTGATTCTCATCAGCGAATTTAATCAGGAGAGAGAGGATGGTGCCTGGACGTATGCTTCGACAGATACAAGGGTGACAACTTATGATATTACAGATCCGGAGAAGCCAGAGAAGGCAGGGGAAGTGACGCAGAGTGGATCTTACACATCCTCTCGTTTGACGGACGGACATCTGTATCTGTTTAGCCAGTATTCGGTCGATGTAACGAGTGGAATCACACCAAAAGACGAAAAAGATTATATTCCGTATGTGAATCAGCAGATGCTGGAGGCAGATGACATTTACCTGCCGCCATTTTCTCAGGCATATATGTACGAAGTGGTAAGTTCGGTAGATATTGCGAAGCCAGGAGAGATTCAGGACAGCAAAGCCATTTTCAGCGATGGCGGGGAACTCTATGTGAGCAACGACAACATCTATTGGTATGAGACTCGATGGTCAGAAAAAACGGAGACCGTGATAAAGCGTATGTCTTATAAAGATGGGAAACTGAAGGCAGAGGCATCCGGCAAGGTAGATGGATATATCAATGATTCGTTCAGTATTGATGAATATGATGGCTATCTGCGGGTGGTCACTACCGATGACGAGACGAATGGATTATATATTCTGGATTCAAAGATGAAGGAAGTTGGATCGATCACCGGGCTTGCAGAGGGAGAACAGGTATATTCTGCGAGGCTGTTGGGAGACACAGGGTATTTTGTGACATATGAGCAGACAGATCCGTTGTTTTCCGTGGATCTGTCAGATCCGAAGAATCCGGAGATCATCGGGAAACTAAAGATACCAGGATTTTCCGAATATCTGCATTTCTATGGAGAAAATCTGCTGCTTGGCATCGGTATGGATGTGGATGAGGATGGATTTACCACGAATGGCGTGAAGCTGTCCATGTTTGATATCAGTGACAGCAGTGATGTGAAAGAGATACAGAAGTACACATTGGAAAATGTCTACAGCACAGCTGTGATGTATGATTACAAGGCAGTGGTGATTGATCCGGAGAAAAATGTGATCGGATTTGCAGCAGATGGAAACAACGGTGAAAATTATTATGTGTTTTCCTATAATGATACGAATGGATTTGAATGTCTGATGAATGAAACGGTTAATGGAAATGGTTACCAGTCGGCGCGAGGAGTCTACGTGGACAACACATTGTATGTGGTCAAGGGAAACATTATCGAAGCTTATGATATGGCAGATTATCAGAAAACAGGCGACTTGATCTTGTAGAAAAATGTCATTTGAAATAGTAATGAAATTGTAACAGATTTTTAACAACTTACCGCGAAAATTTTGACAATGAATACACCGTATGTTAAACTGAAATAAGCTATATAAAAACATAGTTTGCAGTATTACTGAAACATTTTGAGGTGAGAACATTGGATAAATATGAATATCGGGTAAAAACAGAGCAGATGCTGGAGCATATGGAGCGCAAGCGTTACAAAAAAGCGATGGAGATTGCGGATACCATAGACTGGCGTCGGGTGAAGAATCCGGCGATGCTGAACAGCGTCAGTGAGATATATGAGTTTAACGGAGAATATCAGAAGAGCAGGGATGTGCTGTTTGTGGCATATGATCGTGCTCCAAACAGCAGAAAGACGATCTATCGTCTGGGAACACTGGCACTCAGACTGAATGATGTGGATGAAGCTTCCGATTGCTATGAAGAATTTGTGAAGCTGGCACCGAAAGATCCGAATCAGTACATTTTAAAATATAAGATTCTGAAGGCGCGCCATGCACCGCTGTCTGAGCAGATTGATGCGCTGGAAGAATTTAAGAAAGCAGAATATATTGAAAAATGGGCATACGAGTTAGCATGTCTGTATGATCAGACCGGTATGACGGCAGAGTGTCTGGAGGAATGTGATGATCTGATCCTGTGGTTCAGCGAAGGTAAATACGTTTATAAAGCGATGGAGCTTAAGATGAAGTATAAGCCGCTGACACCGCTTCAGCAGGAGAAATACAACAGCCAGAAGAAAGCATATGAGCATCCGGTGGCTGAGTCTGAAGAAGAAGCAGAGGAACAGCAGGAAGAGGAAGCTAAGGCGGTTGAAGAAGCACCGGAGAATGTCGTGGCAGAATCCCCTGAAAAAGACACAGATAAAGATGAGGATAAAGAAGCGGAGAGATCGATTCTCAGAGAAGAACCAAAAGAGGTATCTACAGAAGATATCGCAGCAAAGGCTCTTGCAGCAGTAGCTGAGACTGAGGAAGTTCCGCTGACAGCTGAGAAGAAAGAAGCTGAGGCGTCAGAAGAACCGGCAGAAAAGCCACATAAGAGATCCGGTCTGCGCCAGTCTGTAAAGGGTGCAACCCTTGCAGAGGCACTGAAAAAGGGAATGGCGGTTGCGAATGGAGAGAATCCGGAAAGCAAAGCATTGAATAAATCGGATGAAGATCTGCGTGTAACCGGTCAGATGAAGATTGACGATATCCTGCAGGCATGGGAAGCTAAGCAGAAGGATAATGCGGAAGCGATTGAGATTCAGAAGAAGAAAGATGAAGAGATCCTTGCGCAGAAGAAGCTGGAAGCAGAGAAACGTCGTGAAGAAGAAGCACGACGCATCGAAGAACAGCAGAGAGCGGCCGAGGAAGCACGTCGTATTGCGGAACAGAAGGCAGCTGAAGAAGCCAGAAGAGCAGCGGCACGGCGAGCAGAAGAAGAACGGCTGCTGGCAGAGCAGAGAGCAGAAGAAGAGCGCAGACGTGCAATCGAAGAAGCAGAAGCAGAAGAGAGACGCCTGGAGCAGGAGGCAGCTGAGAAGGCTAAGGCTGAAGCGGAAGCCCGCAGAAAGCAGGAAGAAGAGGAAACTCAGGAAATTGAAGATGCTCTGGAGGAAGTAGAGGCAGACGAAGACGAATTCGAAGAAGCTGAACTGGAAGAGGTAGAAGCAGATGAGGACGAATTTGAGGAAGCTGAACTGGAAGAAGTAGAAGCAGATGAGGACGAATTTGAGGAAGCCATGCCTGAAGAGCCGGAAGCAGATGAAGATGAATTCGAGGAAGCTGAATTCGAAGAAGACGAGTTCGAGGAAGCTGAATATGAAGAAGTTCCGGATAAAACGGATGATTTGGCAGATCTGCTCCGTGAACTGGAAGAGACTGATGCAGAAAAAGAAAACGATGCTCAGGGATTCTTTGATGATGAATTTGAAGAAGACGATGTGAATGACGACTTCCTGGATGATGATCTCGACGCAGAATATGATGAGTATGAGGAAGAGCCGAAAGGTGAAGAAGCATACGACGATGCTGAATTCGAGGAAGACGAATTTGAAGAGGGCGACTTTGAGGATGAGCTTGAAGATGAGTTTGAGGAAGAAGAGCCGGAACCGGATCTTAGCAGCATCGATGATCTGACGATTGAAGAACCTAGTGAGGAAGAGATCCAGAGACGTATCAAGAAAGGTCGCGGAGGCGTACCATTTGACACAGGATTCGTGGTAACCGGACGTTATGATCTGAGTGCTACCAGTGAGATCGGTCTTCGCGCCGGTCTGACAGAGGAGCAGAAACAGTTATTCTCTTATTTCGTACCGGTACGAGGCATGAGCGAACAGATCGTAGAAGTTCTGGATAATGACCGCAGAGAGCGGAGAGAAGGAACGTCACGTACCGGTAATATCGTGGTTATCGGACATAAGGGATCTGGCAAGACCGTTCTTGCAGTAGATATTGTTAAGGCAATTCAGAAGCAGAGAAATCTGAAACAAGGCAAGGTAGCAATTGTTACAGGAGAGTCTCTGAATAAGAAAGAACTTGGAGGTATCATACAGAAGCTGCGCGGCGGTGCGATCATCATTGAGAAGGCCGGCCAGCTGAATACCAGAACCGTTCGTGATCTGAATCGCCTGATGGAGAAGAGAACAGGAGAACTTCTGGTAGTTCTGGAGGATCAGAGAAAACCATTGGAGAAGCTCTTTACCGCTAATCCATCTTTCAAGAAGAAGTTCACTTCTAAGCTGGAACTTCCGGTATTTATCAATGATGAATTGGTAACATTCGGACAGACCTATGCGAAGGAAAATGGTTATAAACTGGATGAAATGGGTATTCTGGCACTGTACAGCCGAATCGATGTAATGCAGAGAGAGGATCACGCAGTGACGGTTGCAGAAGTAAAAGAGATTATGGATGATGCCATTGATCATTCGCAGAAAGCAAACGTAAAGCATTTTGCAAGACGAGTATTCGGTAAGGGAACCGATGACAGAGACCGTATCATTCTGAAAGAGGATGACTTCCGAATCTAATAAAAAGAGATAATACAAAAGAGAGTTTTGGACAGATTGCTGTTCAAAACTCTTTCTTTTTACGGGGGCATCAAGTATAATTATATGTAAAGAAAAATATAACTATTCAGCACCCTGTGCGAACCAGGAAAACTGATACGTTATGCTTGCATGTAAGGAGAAGTTTTCTGGTTCGCAAGGCGGGGCGAATAGGACCCGCCGCCCCCAGACATGAGCAAATTAGCTGCGTAGCAGCGAGAAAGCACGAGTATCGTGCGATTTGCGAGTGGATGGAGCAGGGACTGGATAGTTATGGCAATATTACCAGAAGAGGGTGAAGTTATGGAGGAAAAGAGGAGAGTAAAACCATACGAGATTGGCGAACTGGATCAGTATCTGCTGGGACAGGGCAATCATTATGAGATTTATAAAAAACTGGGTGCACACTTGGTTGAAGATGGCGATAAAAAGGGTACATATTTTGCGGTGTGGGCACCGAACGCACAGAAAGTATCTGTCATTGGCGAGTTTAATGACTGGGATCTGACCGCGGATGTAATGGAGAGGAATGATCCGGTAGGAATCTATACCTGTTTTGTGGAAGGCGCAAAAGAGAACGAGATGTACAAGTTCTGCATTGAGACAAAAAAAAGAGAGCTGCTCTACAAGGCAGACCCATATGCGAATTATGCAGAATTGAGACCGGGAACAGCGTCTCGTATTACGGATATATCGAAGATTAAATGGACAGATAAGGCGTGGATGGATCAACGTTTGAAATGGGATCACAAAGAGAAGCCGATGTCCATTTATGAGGTGCATATCGGTTCGTGGAGGAAGCATCCGGAAGATGAGGATGGTTTCTATAATTACCGTGAATTTGCAAAAGAGATTGTCAAGTATGTCCATAATATGGGATATACACACATAGAGTTAATGGGTATCGCAGAGCATCCGTTTGATGGCTCCTGGGGCTATCAGGTGACCGGATATTTTGCACCGACATCACGCTATGGTACGCCGGAAGATTTTGCGTGGATGATCAATTACCTGCATAAGAACAAGGTTGGAGTCATTTTGGACTGGGTACCGGCACATTTTCCGAAGGATGCACATGGGCTGGCAGATTTTGATGGTGTACCGGAGTATGAATATGCAGATCCGAGAATGGGCGAGCATCCGGACTGGGGAACCAAGATCTTTGATTTTGGCAAGAACGAGGTAAAGAACTTCCTCATATCCAACGCATTATTCTGGATTGAGCATTTCCATATCGACGGACTCCGCGTGGATGCGGTAGCATCGATCCTGTATCTTGATTATGGTAAAAAGGACGGTGAATGGGTACCGAATGAATTTGGCGGCAATAAGAACCTGCAGGCAGTGGAATTCTTTAAGCATTTGAATTCCGTAGTGCTTGGCCGTAATCCGGGCGCAGTGATGATTGCAGAAGAGTCTACAGCGTGGCCAAAGGTGACCGGAGAGGTGGAAGATGACGGTCTTGGATTCAGCCTGAAATGGAACATGGGATGGATGCATGATTTTACCGAGTATATGAAGCTGGATCCGTTATTCCGTAAGGGAGCTCATTACAATATGACATTTGCCATGAGTTATGCGTACAGTGAGAAGTATATTTTGGTATTGTCACACGATGAAGTGGTACATCTGAAGTGCTCGATGATCAATAAGATGCCTGGGCTTGGCTGGGAGAAGTTCGAGAATCTGAAAGCGGCTTATGCATTTATGATGGGACATTCCGGCAAAAAGCTTCTCTTCATGGGTCAGGATTTTGCGCAGCTCAGAGAGTGGAGTGAGAAGCGGGAACTTGACTGGTATCTGTTGGCTGAGAAAGAGCATCAGCAGATGCAGAGCTGGGTACGTGATCTGCTTCATCTGTACCGCCGCAGAAAAGCATTTTACGAGCAGGATAACACCTGGGAAGGATTCGAATGGATCAATGCGGATGACAGAGACAGAAGCATTTACAGCTTTGTACGCCATGCAAAAGGCGGTAAACAGAACCTGCTCTTTGTGGTTAGTTTCACTCCGGTGGCAAGAGAAGATTACCGTGTTGGTGTGCCGAAGCGCAAACAGTACCGTCTGATTCTGAACAGTGATGAAGAAAAATATGGCGGAACCGGCAAGAAGAGACCGGCTGTATACAAAGCAGAGAAATCCGAATGTGACGGAAGACCATATTCGTTTGCTTATCCGCTTCCGGCATATGGAGTAGCTATATTCGAGTTCTAGCGATAGCGACAAACGCGAACTTAGCGTTCGGAGCGTATAAAGACGAACGCACGTGAGTGCAACGGAAAGGGAGATGACATGCGACTTAGAAATATACCGCGTGCAGAGGGTGTGCTTCAGGCACACCCTATTGTAATCAAAGAGGAAAATAATCAAAAAGGAAAATGGAATCAGATTTTTGGCAATGATCATCCGATTTACATTGAAATTGGTATGGGGAAAGGTCAGTTTCTGATGACACTTGCAAAGCAGAATCCGGATATTAATTATATCGGTATTGAACGGTATTCCAGTGTGTTACTGCGTGCTGTGGAGAAATACGAAGAATTCTGTGGAAGGGACATTGTGCCGGGCAAGGAAGGAATGGAATTGCCGGAGCTGACCGTAGATCCGGAACTGTCGAATATCCGGTTTGTCTGCATGGATGCAGGTCTTATCACGGATGCATTTGCGACGGGAGAGGTGGCAAGGATTTATCTGAATTTTTCGGATCCATGGCCGAAGAAACGGCATGCAAGAAGACGTCTTACCTCAAAAGAATTTTTGAAGAGATACGATCAGATACTGGCAAAAGATGGAAGAGTAGAATTTAAGACGGATAACAGGGATCTGTTCGCATTTTCACTGGAAGAGGTGACTGAGGCAGGATGGACGCTTGAGGCGAGTACCTGGGATCTGCATCACGATGAGACGATGAATCAGGGGAACGTGATGACGGAATACGAAGCGAAATTCTCATCCATGGGCAATCCGATCCATAAGCTTATCGCAGGGAGATAAGCGGATTGCAACGAGATAAGCTGTAAAGAGTATACTATAGCGAGAGGTGATAACAAGATGATCCATTTGACAGCTAAGAATTTCGCGATGGAAGCAAAACGCTACCCGGGTCCTGTGGTAGTGATGTTTTATGCAGTATGGTGTGGCAAATGCGCCATGATGAAACCTGTGCTGGAGAAGCTGGAGCAGAGATATGCAGATCGTATCCGCTTCTGTGAAGTAGAGATTGAAGAATCGGCGGTGCTGGCTGCGGAATACGGCGCAGATGTAGTGCCGACTTTTGTGACATTTCGGGATGGCGAAGTGTACAGTATCATGCAGGGAGTTGTCGATGAGAAGATATTTGCAGAGAGGATAAAGGAACTCTTATAAAAGTCTTTACAAAATTATAAGAAATGTTTCGTGTACAATCGGAAAAGATTGTGCTATATTATGTGGAGGTGAAGTGGATTACATGAATAAGAGAGTAATCTTCTTCGCCTCTTGGAAATAATGATTAATAATAAAGGGGAGCATCGTCAGGATGCAGGAGGGAGAAGTATATGAAAATGAAAAAGGTACTGCCGATTCTTATGGCAGCAGTTTTGACTACAGCAAGTCTGCCGATGATGGCAAATGCGTCAGATGCGTCATCACAGACAGAGAGCAGCACAGAGTCAGATGAAAGCACTGGGGACAGCAGTAATTCCGAAAAGTCTTCTTCATCGGAAGCGGAGAATGTGACTTCTGATACGCAGGATAAGGATACAACAGGAGACAATTCAGAGAATACAAAGGACACAACAACGGATACTACAGATGCGGATGTTGAGGACGGTACAGATGAGACAGAAGTGATCGATGGAGATCATGTAGATACAAATAATGTAGTTACATTAGGTGAGAATCTTACTACAGAGCAGAGAGATGCAATGTACAAGTATTTTGGTACTTCTGCGGACAAGGTAAGAACCATTATTGTAACACATTCTGATGAAGTAAAATATATGGAAGGTATCGCAACAGCTGAACAGATTGGCAACACAACAAACAGCTGCGCATACGTAGAACCGACCAATTCCGGTGGAATCAAGGTAAAGACAGCGAACCTGAACTTTGTAACAAGTGCAATGATCGCAAGTACACTGACAACCGCCGGTATGGAGAACTGCAATGTTATCGCAGCCTGCCCGTTTGAGGTATCAGGAACAGGAGCGCTGACCGGTATTATTATGGCATATGAGACTGCCAGCGGAAAGAAGCTGGACGAGGGCAAGAAGGAAGCTGCTATGGAAGAACTGATCACAACCGGTGATCTGGCTGATTCTATCGGTTCTGAGGAAGCCACTCAGGTAGTTGGTGAAGTGAAGGAAGAGATTCTGGATAAGGGTCTGACAGATCCGGAAGAGATCGGAGATGCGGTGGATAAGATCGCAGAGAAACACGATGTAACACTGACAGATGATCAGAAACAGCAGTTGGTATCGCTGATGGAGAAAATCTCCCAGTATGATTATGATCTGGATTCTATTAAGGACACATTGAATAATCTGAGCGGTAAAGTGGGTGCCCTGGAAGGTGTATGGAACTCTGTTAAGAGTTTCTTCGTGGGATCAGGAGACGGTATTCTGAATGATACCGATGATTCTGCACTGGGAGGCAATATCATTACAGACAGTAATGTAGACGTAAGTGGATTCAAAGATGGTCTGCTGACAAGAATCATTAATTTCTTTAAAGGTGAATAATACAGACAGGTAACAAGCCGGACGGTCGAGAGACTGCCCGGCTTGTTTTATGCAAAAAAAGTCATATAATATTTGATTACATGAAAAAAAGGTGTATGCTTAATAAGACAAAAGACAACTTGAGGTCTAAAGGAAGGTGCAGGAATATGAAATGTCAATATTGCGGAACTGAAAATGCGGATGATGCAAAATTCTGCGCAGCGTGTGGAAAGCCTGTAACCGAGCAGGAAGAAGCGACTGACGAAACAGAGGTTGCAGCAGAAGCAGCGGAGACTCCAGAAACAGCAGAAAAGCCGGAAACAAATGAGAAAACTCAGAAGAAAAAGAATAGTGGGAATCGCAAAACGAAACTGATGATGATTCTAATCTGTGTGGCAGCAGTAATTATATTTTTGGCTGGATTTATGATCATGCGAGCCAGGAAGACGATCGATCTTGATAAGTATGTGAGTTTTGAGTCGACGGGATATGAAGGCTCGGGAGATGTATATGCGCAGATTGACTGGCAGAAGGTTGAGAAAAAATATGGTTCCAGATTATCGCTTACTAAGGAATTCAAGGAACAATACGGAATCGGTGCGGATTCTGTATCACCGGTGGATGTCTTACAGTCGTTCATAAGTGTGGAAGTCGAATCAGATAGTAATCTGTCTAATAATGATAAAGTGAAATATAAATGGAATATCAATAAAGAGTATTCGCAGTATGTGAAATGCAGATTAAAGTATAAAGATGGTTCATATAAGGTGAAGGGACTGGAAGAGGTTAAATCGTTTGACGCATTTAAAGACCTTGACGTTAAATTTAACGGAACAGAACCAAATGGCTATGTTACATGGGATTATAAAGGTTCAGGTCTAACAGCGGCAGATTTTCAATGTGAGGCGTATGAGACTCTGAAGAATGGAGATAAGATCAAGATATATCTGGACAAGAGCAAAGCAGATGAATATTCAGCAAATTTTGGAAAGACTCCGGAGAAATGGGAAAAGGAGTATACAGTTAAGGGACTGAATTATTATATCACGAAGAGCAGTGAACTGGATGATGAAACGCTGAAAGAAATGCAGGAGCAGGCGGAGGAAGAATATCATAATCATATGGATCAGCACTGGGGAAACTATGAATCTTTAGAGAGTCTTACCTATATGGGAGATTATCTGCTGAGCTCAAAAGAGAAAAATGGCAATGCATTATATCTTGTATATCATGTAAAAGTAAGAGATGCCTACAGTAACGGAAGCGAATCGTATGACCAGGTCAATGACGTTTACTGGTTTATCTGCTATCAGGATGTGTTGGCTGATGGAGAGGGGAATTTGAATGTTGATATTTCAGATTATCGTACTCCAAGTAATGAATTTAAGATTAGAACCGACGTGAAGGATCAGTCGATGACGGATATGCTTTGGAAATATTATGGATATCAGACGTTGGATGATTTGTATAAAGACGTGGTAACAGCAAATGAATCTGATTATAATCATGACGATAATGTAGATGCATCAAAATAGGATTAAACACTGATAAACAGTGGTATCTCCGGTGGAAAGCAGGTAAAAAAGAACAATAGAAGGGTACTTCCGGTCCACCACAAAAAGATCGTGAGTATGGAAGTGCCATGGAACAGCCTCTCTGTATGCGCAGAGAGGCTGTATGTGGTTATAACGCCAAGATAATACAGAAGAATGTCAATCAGCACGAAAGACTTGCCGATGGCGCCGCTGTATCCATAGAAAAGCATGATAATGAAAAGCATACCGCACCAGACAGCGAACAGTCTGGAACCGAAGAAGCGAGCCCTGTCCGGCCTGCGGATGATATATTCGATCAAAGACAGCAATAGAAATGGGAAGAAGAGCAGTTTCATGTGCTCCCAGACAGATTCGTTGACAGGAGTGAAAAGAGCGATGACAGGATTCTTGCCAGACCAGTCATAGAGAAAATGATTCAGCGTACCAAGGATCATTGTGACGATCATATATGGGAAAGACTGGCGTGGAATAATGCGGATCATAAAAACCTCCTGGATATGTAGCTATAGAGTATATATATTCGGCGGAAAGGGGGAATATGAATAACAATTAGAAGACAAAGTACGGGAAATCATCTGTTTTTTACCTTGAAAAACTACCCCGACAAATTTTTTGAAAAAATTTCAAAAAAGTACTTGCTTTTTTTGGAAAGTTACTCTATAATAAATCTTGCGTTCGCGAGGAACGGAAAACGAAATAAGCGCGATTAGCTCAGCTGGCAGAGCACCTGACTCTTAATCAGGGTGTCCAGGGTTCGAACCCCTGATCGCGCATTCTAAAATCACTGTTTTTGCAGACATAGAGCTGCGGGGGCGGTGATTTTTTTGTTTCTATGTGACTATTTAGAACCCCTTACATGAGCAAAATTAGCTGCGTAGCAGCAAGAAAGCACGAGTTATCGTGCGGTTTTGCGAATGTATGAGTGGGTTCTAAATATAGAAAATAAAAGAACATAAGGGGATTGATAAAATGGATATAGTAAATGAATACGGAATTATTGGAATATACTACATCTTCGTAAATATCATAGCGTTTATCTTATATGGCCTGGATAAAAAATATGCCAGAGAGGGCAGATGGAGAATTCCAGAGAAGACACTGCTGGGAATTGCAATGATCGGTGGGGCAGCAGGTGCCTGGATCGGGATGCAGACATTCAGGCATAAGACAAAGCACATGTCATTTCGGACGCTGGTGCCGTTGTTTGCAGTGGTGCATGTGTGGATAATAGTAAGATGTATGAATCTGATATAATAGTCACTAAATCATGAAATGGTGCTTGTTATATAGAAATTCGCTCATGAAATAGTGGCAAGCATGCGAAAATTCGCTCATAAAATAGTGGCGAAATGAGGAGGATTCGCTCATGAAATTGTTGCGACATTGAAAAAACGGCGTATTTATGGTAAAATCTAAGAAAGTTAGAAATGCTGAGGAAAGCAGGTGGATAATTATGTATTTGAAGCGAAAAATAGATCAGTATTTACAAGAATGGAAAGCGGGAGAAAATCGTAAGCCATTAATTGTGAAAGGTGCCAGACAGATTGGAAAGACAGAATCCATTCGCGAATTCGCCAAAGCGAACTATTCATCGTTTATTGAAATCAATTTCGTAGAAGAACCTAAATATAAAACTATTATAGAGGAAGGATATGCGGCTGCAGATATTATTAAAAACATATCGAGAATTGATCCTGATAAGAAGTTTATACCACAGGATACATTGATTTTGTTTGATGAGCTTCAGGAATTCCCAGAGATAGCAACATCCTTAAAGTTTTTCTGTCAGGATGGGCGGTTTGATGTTATATGTAGTGGATCGCTGTTGGGTATTTCATATCAAAGAATCGAAAGTAACAGTGTCGGATATAAAAATGATTATCTAATGTATTCTATGGATTTTGAGGAATTTTTATGGGCGAAGGGATATTCTGATGAAGTTATCGATGAGATGTTGGATCATATGATACAGGGTACACCATTTCCGGAAGGACAGTTGAATGTATATCAGAATTTGTTTTTAGATTACTGTATTCTGGGAGGATTGCCTGGTGTGGTAAAAGAATATATACGAACGGATACATTTGAAGGCACCTTGCAGATTCAGAGACAGTTGCTGGCAGACTATGAAGAGGATATTCGAAAGTACGCAGAGGGAGTAGATCAGACAAGAATATTGAATGTATTTAATCATATTCCGATTCAGCTTGCGAAAGATAATAAAAAGTTTCAGATATCGAAAGTGGCAAAAGGAGCCAGATTCAAGGATTATCGCGGCTGTATTGAATGGTTAAAAGATGCCGGACTGGTAAATATATGTTATTGTCTGCAGTTTCCGGAATTACCATTACGCGGTAATTATGATGAAGAGAAGTATAAATTATATTATTTTGATACGGGAATGCTGGTTGCGATGCTGGATGAAGAAGCACAGGAAGATCTTCGTGCCAATAAAAATATGAATGTGTATAAAGGTGCATTGTATGAGAATATTGTAGCAGAAGCATTAATCAAATGTGGATATGAGTTATATTATTACAAAAAAGAAAATGCTACTTTGGAGGAAGACTTTTTTGTCAGAAGTATGGATAAATTAATTCCGATAGAGGTTAAATCTACAAATGGAAGATCGAAGTCGTTACGCACGTTGATAGACCGTGAAAAGTATCCGGATATTACTTTTGGTATAAAATTGGTGAAGGGTAATATAGGGATTGAAAATGGTATTCATACCTTTCCGTATTTTTGTACCTTTCTGATCAAAAGGTATATAAAGAGTCTTTAGGAGGAACTTATGAAATCACTTGTTTTAGCAGAAAAACCTTCCGTTGCCCGTGATATTGCGCGGGTGCTGAAATGCAATAAGAATATTCCGGGTGCTATCGAAGGAAGCAAGTATATCGTGACCTGGGCACTGGGACATCTGGTAACATTGGCCGATCCGGAAGAATATGATAAGAAATTCAAAGAATGGAATATGTCGTATCTGCCGATGATGCCGGAAAAATGGGAATTAGTTGTAATTCGCCAGACAGCAAAGCAGTATCGGAATGTGAAGACCCAGCTGTTCCGAAAGGATGTGTCGGAGATTATCATTGCGACGGATGCCGGTCGGGAAGGCGAGCTGGTTGCCAGATGGATCCTGGATAAATCCGGCTGCCACAAGCTGATTAAAAGATTGTGGATATCTTCGGTAACAGACAAGGCAATCCGTGAAGGATTTGAACATCTGAAAGATGGCAGACAGTACAATGCGCTGTATCATGCGGCAAAGAGCCGTGCAGAGGCGGACTGGCTGGTGGGAATCAATGCAACCCGTGCACTGACCTGCAAGTATAATGCGCAGTTGTCATGTGGTCGTGTGCAGACACCGACACTGGCGATGATCGCACGCAGGGAAGAAGAAATCCGTGCATTTAAGCCGGAAGATTATTATGGCTTACAGTGTATGGCAGGAGGCGTGAAATGGACCTGGCAGAATGCAAAGACCGGAAGCCTCAGGTCATTTAAGAAAGAAGTTATTGATCAGATAGAAAAGAGTATTAAGGGGCAGAAACTGGTCATTACGGATGTGCAGAAGCAGGCAAAGAAGAAGCCGTCTCCGGGGCTCTATGATCTGACAGAACTGCAGAGAGATGCCAATAAGCGGTATGGATTCTCGGCGAAGGAGACGCTTAATATCATGCAGCGTCTGTATGAGCATCATAAGGTATTGACATATCCGAGAACCGATTCCAGATATATCGGTTCGGATATTGTGCCGACCATCAAAGAACGGTTAAAAGCCTGCGATATCGGACCGTATAAAGCATATATTCCGGCACTTTTGAAGGCACCGATCCGTACCAGCAAAGCATTTGTGGATGATAAGAAGGTCAGTGATCACCATGCGATCATTCCGACGGAAGAATATGTACAGTTAGATCATATGAGCAATGAAGAGCGGAAGATTTACGATCTGGTAGTCCGCAGGTTTATCAGTGTATTGTACCCGGCATATGAATACGAGCAGACAACGATGAAAGCTGTTGTGCAAACATCTATGCAAACATCTGCAAAGCCATCTGTGGCTACCGCAATATTTGGGGCGAAGGGACAGATCGTATTAAAAGAAGGCTGGAAAGCGGTCTATGACAATATGTCTCTGGATGAGGAAGAAGATGATAAAAGCGGGGATCAGCTGAGATTAGCAGGACAGCAGCTACCGGCACTGAAAAAGGGTCAGGAAGTAGATATTTCCCAAATTATGCGGTCGCAGGGAAAGACGAAGCCACCGGCAAGATTTACCGAGGCAACCCTGCTGAGTGCGATGGAGAATCCGGTGCGCTATATGGAGTCTGATGATGCAAAAGAGCGGAAAACATTGGGCGAAACGGGTGGTCTTGGAACGGTAGCAACCAGAGCAGACATTATCGAAAAACTGTTCCATACATTTCTGATCGAAAAGAATGGAAATGAGATTCGGATCACTTCGAAAGGCAAACAGCTCTTGGAACTGGTGCCGGAAGACCTGAAGAAACCGGAACTGACAGCCAGATGGGAAATGCAATTGTCGGACATTGCCGCTGGAAATGGGAAAGAAAAGACATTTCTGCATGAGATCAAAGATTATACAAAAGGCTTGATTCAGGAGATCAAGCAGGCTGATGGAACTTTCCGTCACGATAATCTGACGAACAGCAAATGTCCGCGCTGCGGGAAACGGATGCTGGCAGTTAAAGGTAAGAATGCGAGGCTTCTGGTGTGTCAGGACAGAGAATGTGGTTATAAAGAGACGGTAGCAAGAACAAGCAATGCGAGATGTCCAAACTGTCATAAGAAGATGGAATTGATCAAGAAAGGCGATGCAGAGACATTTGTGTGCACATGTGGATATAAGGAAAAGCTGGAGGCATTCAAGGCGAGAAGAGCCAAAGAAGGTGCAGGCGTGTCCAAAAAAGATGTGCAGAAGTATCTGAAAAAGCAGAAAGAGGAGTCGGTGAACAATGCATTTGCACAGGCACTGGCGGGGATAAAATTAGATTGATAAAATAATAGTGAAAAGTGCGCATACCAAAACGGGAAACGCACTTTTTTTAGTACAATTTTTTTGTCAGATTGACATTGAATTTAACAATCTTTCCGACTATAATAGGCATTTGGAAATTGAAAATACAAAGGAAAGAGAGGCAATAAGCTATGGCGGCACAAATTGCGGCTGTCCTGATATTTTTGGTAATGTTTTTACTGATTATCATGGACAAGATTGAACGTCATATTATTACTTTGGGATGTGCAGTGGTTACAATGGTTGTTGTATTTGGGATCTGCATGCATAGTATGACAGCATTGACTGAGACATTGAATGTGGCTCAGATATTTACGAGGGGATTTTGGTACACAGCAGGTGAGGCTTCTGAGAGTTCTGCCGGCATCAACTGGGCAACGATCATTTTCGTAGCCGGTATGATGATCATGGTAGAAGGTATGGCAGCAGCGGGATTTTTCAGATGGCTTTGCATGACGATCGCAAAAGCGGTAAAATATAAAGTGATACCGATCTTTATTACATTCATGTTTATGTCTGCGATACTGGCAATGTTCATTGACAGTATTACAGTTATCCTGTTCCTGGCAGCAGTTACATTGGAACTTTCCGATCTGTTGGACTTTGACCCGGTGCCGATGGTTTTGGCAGAAATCTTCTGCGCGAACCTTGGAGGATCGGCAACCATGTGTGGAGATCCGCCGAACATCATTGTCGGAACATCTCTGCAGCTGACATTTGCAGACTTTATTACCAATACTGGTGTACTGGCTGGTATTTCACTGATTCTGGTAGTAATCTATTACTATTTGATTTTCCACAAAGAGCTTCGTGTAAAGCGTACAGGAAAAGTAGTAACAGAATATCCGGATCCGAAGTCAGCGATTACCAATAAGACAAGTTTTGCAATTAGCACTGTCATTTTTCTGTGTGCAGTTGTACTTCTTGTAACACATGCACAGACAGGACTTACAGTAGCGACGATTGGTCTTGGAATTGCGATCATTACACTGATCACATCCGGTAAAAATATAGTGAAGGTAATTAAAGGCGTAGATTACAAGACGCTGTTATTCTTCATCGGACTGTTTGTTGTAGTAGGTGGTCTGGAGCAGACAAATGTTTTGAAGCTGATCGCCGAATTTATCGGTAAAGTCAGCGGTGGTAACCTGTATGTAATGGTAGCGATCATCATCTGGATTTCGGCAGTTGCAAGTGCATTTGTAGATAACATCCCATTTGCGGCTACAATGGTTCCTGTTATCCAGAGTCTGGCAGCCCTGAACGGTGTGAATATTTCTACACTGGCATGGGGACTTTCCATGGGAACAGATATCGGAGGAAGTGCAACACCAATCGGAGCATCAGCGAATGTAGTAGGTATGTCGGTTATCGCAAAAGAAGGTCACATCGTCGGATGGGGCAAATACTGCAAGAGTGCAGTTCCGGCAACAATTATCGTAATGGTGGTTGCAACAGTAGGAATCTGGCTCAGATATTGTTAATGGAAAGGAATGTGATAGTATGGAACAGAAAAAACAGCTGATTATTTCCGTTGGACGTGAGTATGGAAGCGGTGGACATAAGATAGCAGAGGAGCTGGCAAAACGATTTGGACTGACTTTTTATGATTATCATATGCTCGGCGAGATTGCATTGGACAAGAAAGTGGATGTTAAGACACTGGAAAGATTCGATGAGTTGCCGAAGATCCCGTTTTTCTCCAGAACGGTAAATGGCTACAGTAATTCTCCACAGGAAAACATTGCTAATCTGCAGTTTGATTTTCTGAGAAAGAAAGCTGACGAGGGTGAGTCTTTTGTTATCGTGGGACGATGTGCAGAGACGATTCTGAAAGAGAATCCAAACCTGATCAGTTTCTTCGTATTAGGGGATATGCAGGACAAGATCGAACGTACTATGCAGCGTGAAGGTGTATCCAGAGGAGAAGCCGAGGAATTGCTCGCACGTCATGATCGTAAGCGTAAGACATACCACAATCATTACTGTAAGATCAAATGGGGTGACTCCAGAGGATATGACGTCAGCATTAACAGTAGCAGACTGGGACTTGATGGCACAGCTGATATGATGGAAGAATATATTAAGATGAGATTGTCTTTATAAAATAAGATGCTCCCGTTCAGATGGACAGTTATAAACAGTTTATCTGAACGGGAGCGTTTTTTATTTTGCGGAAAAGAAATAATTGAACAGGGGACTTTTATGATAATTACCTTGAAAATCATCTCGTATAATAGTATAATGTAGGACGAATAGAATGATCGTTACGGGGAGCTGGCGTAAAAAGCTGGCTGAGAGGAGAATGCATTTCTCGACCTATAACCTGATTTGGATAATGCCAACGTAGGGACAACAAAGCGAGTAATTAGTGATTTAGGAGATGCCCTTACGGGGTGTCTCTTTTCTTATTTATAGAAGAGAGTTACTCAACTACTATGGCAGGAAAGGAGGATAATCAAGATGAAACAGAATGACACAGTTAAGAAGCTTGCTCTTGCAGGTGTTCTGACAGCGGTTGCTGTAGTCGGAAGCTTTATCAGCTTTCCGATACTTGGAAGCAAATGTGCACCGGTACAACATATGGTAAATGTGCTGGCAGCAGTTGTACTTGGACCATGGTGGGGAGTCGGCATTGCATTTGCGGCAAGTCTGATCCGTAACCTTCTTGGACTCGGAAGTCTGATGGCATTTCCGGGAAGTATGGTTGGAGCTCTGTGCTGTGGACTGGTATATGCAATGTGTAGAAAACTCTGGCTGACCTGCTGTGCTGAGGCGTTTGGAACCGGCGTGCTGGGAGGAATTGCAGCTTATCCGGTTGCAAAGCTTTTGATGGGACTGAATCCAACCGGATTATTTGTCTATATTGTGCCATTTCTTGTTTCTACAGTTGTGGGAAGTATTCTGGCATATGTATTGATCTCTGCATTGGAAAAGGGTGGAGCACTGAACCAGATACGGACTGAAAGGTAATGCATGGCGGCAGATTGGGGGCACCACCTTCTGTCGCGTAAGAAAAATGTTGTGGGCAATAAAAAACCGGGATATCCCGAAGAAGGAGAAAAAAGATGAGAGAATACACAACACAGATGGACGCAGCAAGAAAAGGAATTGTAACACCTGAGATCAAGGCGGTTGCAGAGAAAGAACACATGACGTCCGAGGCGCTGATGAAGCTGGTAGCAGAGGGTAAGGTAGCCATCTGCGCAAATAAGAATCACACTTGTTTGAATCCGGAAGGAGTCGGCAGCATGCTGCGTACAAAGATTAATGTGAATCTGGGCGTATCCAGAGACTGTAAAGATTATGATATCGAGATGCAGAAAGTAATGAGTGCGGTAAATATGGGGGCAGAAGCCATCATGGATCTGTCCAGCCATGGCGATACCCAGCCATTCCGCAGAAAGCTGACCAGTGAATGTCCGGCAATGATCGGTACTGTTCCGGTATATGACAGCGTCATCCACTATCAGAGAGATCTGGCAACACTGACTGCCAGAGATTTCATAGAAGTAATTCGGATGCATGCCGAAGACGGCGTTGATTTTGTAACGCTGCACTGTGGAATAACAAGAAAGACGATCGAACAGATTAAAAAGCATAAACGTAAAATGAATATCGTAAGCCGTGGCGGAAGTCTTGTATTTGCATGGATGAGCATGACAGGTGAAGAGAATCCGTTCTATGAATATTATGATGAGATTCTGGATATCTGTGAAGAATACGATGTGACGATTTCGCTTGGTGATGCCTGCAGACCAGGATGCCTTGCTGATGCATCCGATGTATGTCAGATTGAAGAGTTAGTACGTCTGGGAGAACTTACCAAACGTGCGTGGGCACATAATGTACAGGTTATGGTAGAAGGACCGGGACATGTACCGCTTGATCAGGTGGCAGCTAATATGAAGATCCAGCAGAGCATCTGCATGGGAGCTCCATTCTATGTACTGGGACCTATCGTAACTGATATTGCACCGGGATATGATCACATTACAAGTGCAATCGGTGGAGCAGTAGCCGCTATGAGCGGAGCTGCATTCCTGTGCTATGTAACACCGGCAGAACATCTGGCACTGCCAAATGTTGATGATGTGAAGCAGGGAATCATTGCTTCCAAGATTGCGGCTCATGCGGCAGATATTGCTAAGGGCGTGCCGGGAGCAAGAGACATTGATGACAAGATGGCTGAAGCAAGACAGAAGCTTGACTGGGAAGCACAGTATGCATGTGCGTTGGATCCGGAGCATGCAAAGGCAATCCGTGACAGCAGAAGTCCGGAAGAGGATCACAGCGATACATGCAGCATGTGTGGAAAATTCTGCGCAGTACGTAGTATGAACAAAGCACTGGCGGGAGAATATATCGATATTCTGTAAGATAGCTGAACTTAGAAACAGCACCTTTTTTCCTTTGTGTGGGAAGAAAGGTGCTGTTTTTTATAGATTCTTTTTTAAATCCTGCATGTAAAATATCATCATGATATATAGAAAATCCTCTGCACTGTCTAGTGTGATGCCGAATAGTTCTTCTATTTTATTAATTCGATATAATAATGTGTTGCGATGGATGTGCAATTCACTGGCGGTTTCTTTGGTATTCTTCAGATTAAAGATATAACTTTTTAAAGTTGGAAGAAATTCGGTTGCATTTTCCATGTCATATGCGTTCATGTTTTCTAATGATTTCGGCATGTAATTATTAACAGGCATTTGTTCGATACGCGGATATAGTATTGCCGGAAGTATATAATCCTGATACAGGTATAAACGGGCATCGGGATTAAGTATTTGCCCATATTTGATGGCATCTAATGTCTGGATTTTGTAATCTTCAATAAGAAGCAGATTGCTAAAATACTGACTGATACCAGCCTGTGCATGAAAACGCTTTACGATTTTAGTGAGAGAGGACTGGTATTCATGGAGACTACTACCCTTTTTACTCGCCTTATAGTGAAGAATATATAAAACATTGTCATGTATTAAGATCAATTGATTGGGCAAAAGAGACTGGCAGGATCTGCGAATCATGGAAAGTGCCAGCTTTTCGTCAGAATTTCGTGCAGTGACAGCAGTAAGGATATAAGGAGGCAGGATTTCACAATTCATATCCTGAAACCATTCATTCAGTTGTTTTTCATTTTTAATGTTTCCGCTGAGTAATTCACTGATAAATACTTTTTGGAAATGCGGAATATTACTGGATTCAAACCGGTTGCTCTTTAGAAAATATCCGCAAACATTCTGAATGATGGACATGGCTTTCATAAGATCATTGGTAATGTTACCTTTTCCCGGATGCATAGAAACGTAGGCTTCTGTGCTCCCATTAATCTTAACAATGCCTTGAAGTGTCGGGAAATCTGTAGAAGATCCCCAGTCGATGATGTAAGGAGCTTTATTCGTGTCTACAGAGTTGATAAATCCGTCACTGTACATAAGCTGAACTTTTTCGTCGTTGAAAGTGCGATGCTCGAGAAGATAATCTCTGTTTTCATTACCGATTGGATGCAGCGGGGCAATGCCGTAGACGTTGTACATAATATCTACAATTAATATCGGGACACCGGTGATCTCATAACACACGTCCATTAATTCCTGCAGATCCTCATTAG
>ERZ1034920.811-NODE-811-length-22435-cov-16.120420_pt1 | contig 22435 bp, 17 predicted proteins | sample MGYA00520688_ERZ1034920 | MGnify/ENA primary metagenome ERZ1034920 (study PRJEB33766, sample SAMN09781785) | gut metagenome | biome: gut microbiome | host: Homo sapiens | place: Madagascar | study: EMG produced TPA metagenomics assembly of the PRJNA485056 data...
AAGTAAGGCGCCTAGCCTGCCCATAAGGGCGCTTTCCTTTTGTCGCCCGACCGAATTTAGCGGGGAAAAGGTGGTGGCGCCGCCACCAAAGGGGGAACGCTTTTCCCACGCGCCACAGGCGCGGTTGTATGGTTTTATACAAACTGGCGCCCCCTCTTTTTGAAGGGCGCCCACAACCTGCCGCCGCAGGCGACCCCCGATCCTCGATCCCGATCTTCGATCCCAGCCGCTCCGCGGCTGTACGCCCACCAAGGCCGATAGCCGATAGCCGGCACTAGTACACTAGCCAACTAGTACACCAGCACACCAGCTCACTAACCACTATACAGGTTTTATCATAAGAAGCGCCTTCTATGATTCAAAAGGCAGCCATACCGATAGCCGTCAGCCGTCTATCCCTTCCATCCATTTCATGGCGTCATCCATCATATTGGTGGTGACAAAGTGGTCCTGGCGGGGATAGGTGATTCTGGTTCCTTTTCCTCCCGCCTTTTCCAGTGCCTCCGCAAAGTGAGCCTGGGCTCTGGGGTCTACGGAGCTGTCAATTTCTCCATTGGTCATGAAGATGGGTATGTTTTTCAGTGCCTCCAAATGGTTTATGGGCGATTTATTTTCGATTTCATCGTAGAGGGGCCAGTTTCTTTCCATGTACATGCCGAAGCGGGCCTGGAGGAAGAGATGGGTCATGAGCCAGTCGCCGGAGCCGTTCAGGGATACGATGCCCCTGATTTTTTCCGGGTGGATGGTGCCTATGCCCAGGACGGAAAGACCGCCCATGGAGTGGCCCATAAGGAAGGGCTTCTCTTTGTAGTCGCGTCCGATTCTTTCCTGGAGGAGGGGAAATTCTTCCATGTTGTGAAGGATGGTTTCCCAGAAGATGCTGTAGTCTTCAAAGCGGTAGTAGTCGGAAAGGGCGCCCCGCTCTCCGTGGGAAGCGGCTTCGGGAATGTAGACGGTGTATCCGTTCATGGCAAGGATGCCTGCCTTGGTGATCTGGTATTCAGAGCGGCTGCTCCAGCCGTGGTAGAGGATGATCGGGTTTCCTGTGTCACGGATGGGATGGACCACCAGCACAGGCACGTGGGCACAGTGGATTTTTTCAATGTTGAGCTGGTTCATATTTCTTTCCTTTCAGCTCCGGATAGAAATAGTCTGTCCATTTCCAGCGGTTGTGGAGCCAGAACCATTCTTCCGGGTACTTCCGTATCCATTCTTCCAGCCGCACATTCACCTTGTCGGTAATATTTTTGATGGCTTCTTTCTTCTTGAGGCCCTCATCGGCGGTAATGGGCTCGCCGATAATGATTTCATAGTGCCAGGGAGCGGTTTCATGGATGAAGGCGGTCATGACCGGAAGGCCTGTCAGAAGGGCGAAATGGGCAGGGCCTGTTGGCGACAGGGTTTCCTGTCCCAGGAAGGGGGAAAGGATGCCTGTATCGCCGGGGTCCTGGTCGCAGAGGAGGCCTACGAAGTAGCCCTGCTTGAGCCTTCTAAGCATGTCCCTTACCCCTGTTTTGTACTCCACCTTCTGCCCGGGCAGGGAGCGGTATTCGCAGAGGAAGCGGTCAAAATCCTTGTTTTTCTGCTGCATGGCCACCGATAAAAGGGGATAGCCGTATAACGCAAGGGCTGCCCCTTCCACTTCCCAGTTGCCGCAGTGGGTGGCGGCCAGAATGCAGCCTTTTCCTTCTTCCTTCAGTGCGTCCAGCTTTTCTTTGCCCCGGATGGTGACATAGTCTTTGATATTGTCCTTATTCAAAAGGGGAAAACGGAACATGGAAATCCCCAGGGGGCCGAAGCGGAGGGAGGAGGCTCTGGCAATCCGTTCCGCTTCCTTCCTGTCTTTGGTGACACCGGCGCGGAGGATATTTTCCACCGCCAGCTTTTTCCTTTTCGGAGGGACGAAGGTCCAGAAGAAACGGCCCAGTCCCCTTCCCATGGCATCGGCGCCAGAGGGGGAAAGGCGGCAGGCCGCCCAGCCCAGTATTTTCAGTAATCTGTATGTTGCACCCATAAGCAAAACCTCGAAATATTGAAAAGAAAAGGTACAAGGCCTGTCCCTGCCTTGTACCCCTCCCGTGAATCAGGAAATGTTCTTACTTCTTTTCCGCTTCCTTCAGTTTCTTTTCCAGAAGACGGACTTTTTTCATCAGTTCCGGAAGGTGGGAAATCATGACTTCCACCCTTCCCCACTGGGCATGGGTACGGGCCGGATAGCCCATGTACACGCCCGGTTCCTTGATATTGCCGATGACGCCTGTCTTACCGCCAAGGACTACATTGTCTGCAATCTTCACATGGCCGTTGATGCCGGTCTGTCCTGCCAGGATGCAGTGGTTTCCGATGGTGGTGGAACCTGCAATGCCGGTCTGGGCAATGATGAAGCAGTCTTCCCCTACCTGCACGTTATGGCCCAGGTGGACCAGGTTGTCGATTTTGGTGCCTCTGGCTACGACCGTATCATTCAAAGCACCATTATCTACAGCGGTGCCGGCCCCCAGTTCGCAGTCGTCCCCGATGACCGCTTTCCCCAGCTGGCGGATGTGATGATGGTGGCCTTTTTCGTCAGTGGAGAAGCCAAAGCCCTGTCCTCCTACTACCGCATGGGCACGGAGAACCACCCGGTCTCCCAATACCGTATTTTCATGGATCACGCAGCCCGGATTGATCTCGCAGTTTTTACCGATCACCGCATTCCGTCCTACGTAGGTGTAGGGGAAAATCACGGTGCCGTCGCCGATGCGGGCTCCTTCGTCGATAACGGCGTAGGGCATGATGCATACGTCTTTCCCGATTTCCGCTTTATCGCTGACGATGGCGGTGGGATGGATGCCGGGAGTGTATCGGCTTTCCGGATGGAAGAGATCCACCAGTTCGCCGAAGGAACGGCGGCAGTCCGGTACTACGATGAGATTTTTCGTATAATGGGCGGGCAGCTCATCCACCAGGATAACGCCGGCCTTCATTTCTTCGATATGTTCTGCGTAAAGTCCGCGGGCAAAGGTAATATGGGACGGGCCTGCACTTTCGGCACTCATCACATCATTAATGACTACCGTGCTGTCCCCATAAAGTTTTCCGCCTACGATCTGTGCCAATTCACCTGCTGTTTTCTGCATATGACCTCACTTGGACTGGGAAGATGCGGCTTTGGAAGCGCCGCCGTCGATTTTAGCCAGTACTTCATCTGTAATATCAATGGCACCGGTTGGGACTGCCATTTTGTTCATCACGATTCCGATGTTCTTTTCCTTGGCAATGACTCCTGCCTGGGACTGGATCATGGATTCGATCTGTTTCTGCTTGCTCTGGATGAAAATCATCCGTTCCTGCTGGGCGGACTGCACTTTTTTCTGCATGTCCTCATCAGAAAGGCCCTTCTTGGAGTCTTCTGCCAGGCGATCGCTGATTTCCTTGTCCTTATCGGTAATTTCCTGCTGGATAGCCTTGATTTTCGGAGAAGAATCCTCCAGTTTCTGGTAGTCTACCACAGCCACCTTATGTTCACTGCCGCAGCCGGTGATGACGGCGGCAAAAGCTATCATTCCAACGCAGGCCAGTTTTTTCCACGAAGCCTTGTTCATTCTATTCCTCCTGCTTATTTCTGTATATTCACAATGCGGCCTGCCAGATCGCCGGTCACATCATCTGCACTGATATTGGCTTTGTACTTGGAGAAAATCATGTCCAGGTTCTTTTCGGAAGCCAGTCTTGCCGCTTCCTGCTCGATATCTTCCATGATTTCCTTCTTCACCTCGGCCATCTGTTTCTGCTTGCTGTCAATGCGGGCCTGCCAGTCATTATCCCAGGCCTCATGACTTTCGGCAAAGTCATTTTCCACCTGGGCCATGTCAGCCTGCCCCTCTTCTTCCAGCCGGCTTCTTATTTCTTCTGCCGTGCTGTTTGAATAGGCTTCCAGTTCAGACTGCGCCTTTTCTTTGGCTTCTTTCATCTGCTTCATTTCCTCTTCCGTCCAGCCCGCCATATTTCCTTTTTCCCGGGAGGTGCGAAGATCCATGAGTTTATGGAGCTCGGACTTCACCTGCTCCTTTTCATCGCCGGTGACGCCCAGAACGGTGAGCTTCATCTGAAGATTGGCCATTTCCGCCCTTTCTTCGGGAGTCAGGGTTTCCAGGGTCATGGAGCCGTTGGCAGCGTGGTGTTTCTTTTCAATGTCCTGGTACAGGTTCTGGAGGCCCTGGTTGAGTTCATCTTCCCTGGCCTTCACCTTTGTCTTCAGTTCATCCTCTGCTGCCACGCGTCTGGCGGTGTCTGCCAGAGCCGCATTGATTTTCTGCTGCTTTGAGGAAGCATCGATGAGCTTGTTCCGCTCTGTCTGGTACTGCGAAAGCAGGTGGTTGTATTCAGTTTCCAGTTTGAAATATTCGCTGTACTTCGGATGGGCCTTTACCAAAGTTTCCAGGTCCGCCACGCCGTACCGGTTCACCGGCGCAGGGGGCGTTTCCTCCTTCTTTGTGCCGCACCCGGCGGTGAGGAAGGAAAAGGCGATCATCACGGAAGCGGCAGCAGCCAGAAGCGGCTTCACTCCCATCATGGTTCCTCCGTTACTTGCTCTCAGAAGCAGCGGAAGACTGGGATGCGGATACGGACTTATTCAGTGCATCGGACACTTCTTTGGTAATGTCGGTGCCGCCGTAAATGACAGCGGATTTATCCACCACCAGGGAAAGTCCCTTCTTGGAAGCCACGGACTTCACGGCGCCGGTAACCTGGTCTTCCATGTCCTTTTCAATGGCAGTCCGTTTCTGGTTGAACTGCTGCTGCATATCGTTGAACAGCTTTTCCTTGTCTGCGTCGGACATGCCCTGGGATTTGGCATCGAAGTCCTTCTGCATTTCATCGGCTGTTTCCTTCATTTTCTGCTGGTAGTTCAGTGCCAGCTGTCCATTGGAGGAAATCACCTGCCGCTGGTCCACCACGCCGATGTCGGAGGTAGGAGCCGCATTGGCTGTATCACCCATGGATACCACAGCCATCACTGCCACGGAGGCAATAAATACGCCTGCCAGGGCAAAGGAAAAAATCTTTACATTCTTCTTGTTTCCAAGAGTTGTCATCATAATGAAATCCACTCCTTTATAAATTGGCAATGAGTCTCAGCCATTTGCCATCCTCATCATTATACACGTATTCCAGCGTAATGTAATTATGAATTTTATAGGAAAATCCAAATTCATTTTCCCTTTCCTTGAAATCCCGGTCATAGCGGAGAGCAAATTTGTCTCCCAGGGGAATCTGGGTAATGAAATGATTGGAGTTTTCAACGAAATTGTATTTATAGCCCAGGTTCATGAAAGAGCCGAACTGGTGGGAAAAGCCGCCGAACACATCCCAGTCCATGGGGCCGGGGTAGAGACGGGCCTCGCCGAAGACGGTACTCCTCTTTCCTATATAATGGCCCAGCATACCTTCCACTGACGTATTCCTGTCGCCGTCCCGGCCTGCATCCAGCCACACTTCCGTGCGGATGACCCAGTGATCGGTGAGGGCATTCACCCTGAGTTCCATATTTTCGGCAGAAACAAGGGTGGTGTCGGTGGCAATGCCGTATTTCTCAATGAAGGAATCCTTCTTCAGGATTTCATTCATATTGGAGGCTATCTCCCCGCTGTGGCGGGTAACGAAGGATACCGGCAGCCCCTGCAGGCGGGAGAGAGCCGTTTCCGTTTCTTCCGCCGCCCGGAGCATGAGAAGCCGGGGCACCGTGGTCTTTTCAAAGGTGAGCCTGCTGGAACGGACAATCTTCCCCTGGGGAATGAGATAAATCTTTACCTTCGTGTTTTCACCGGACTCCACTTCGAAATTGGCCTGGAATTCCGGCAGTATCTGGGAAAGAAGGTCCCGTCCGGCGGACTGGGATACACTTTCCGCCCAGCCTACGGAATCCACCGGAAGGCCGATAAGAAGGTTTTCCATGAGTCGGGGCACGTCTGCCGTATCCTCTGCCACATAGCGGGCCGCTTCCGGCGTAAGCCCGCCGTAGTCGATCACCGTGTCCACGGATCGGATGATTTTTCCTACCGGCTGGAGGGTCACATGGATGGCCGTATCCCTGCCGTAGTTCACGGAAAGATCGGACACCATATAACCGATGACCACCCGGTTGATAATATCCGCCAGCACCTTGTTATAGGCATCACTGTTCAGGGAAAAGAGGCTTTCCTCCTTCCCCACAAGGACACGGCTGCCGATGGAGGAAATACTGGAAACCACCCGCTTTTCCACCGCTGGCGGCAGGTCTCCTCCCACCGCATCAAGAGATACATTCACCTTTTCGATAGGCGCCGCCTCTGCGGGGGCAGAAAAGAGAAAAGAAGAAACGAGCAGAAGAAATCCTGCCCGCATCATCTTTTTTGTCATTAAGGAAGAAAACATGATTCTCCCTCCATGAATCAGAACTGGGTACCGAAGCTGAAGTGGAACTTATTCTGGTCGCCGTGGCCGTAGTCAAGACGGATCGGTCCGATAGGCGTCTGGAGACGGAGGCCTACACCGACGGACCAGTTCAGGGAATCATCATCATCGTACCAGGGAATCTTGCCGTCATCAATGCCCCAGGTGCTGCCTGCATCGGTGAAGAGGACGCCCTGTACCTTCTTGGCAATGGGGAAACGGTATTCCAGTGTGCCGGCATACATCTTCTTGCCTTTGAACTGGTCATCTTCATAGCCGCGCAGCGTATTGGAACCGCCCAGATTGAAGAGGTTGCCGTAGGAAACGTCGCCGTCAATGTAGCCGCCCATGAGACGGAGGGCCAGGATGTGGCCGCTGCCAAGATTCTTGTAGAAACGGCCTTCGGCGGTGAACTTGTAGAAATCATAGTCGCCGCCCAGACCATGGCCGCCCCACTGGGCTGCAATGGAGAGCCTGCGGCCCTTGCTGGCATTGAAGTAGTTGTCGCGGTTATCGAATACATGGGTGAAGGTAAAGCTGTTGGTGGTACCGAAGTTGTCGAAAATAGCCTTGTGCCATGCATCCATCATATCCTGGGCGGAGTCATAGCCATGAGACTTGTAGTCGTTAAACTTATCATAGGCCGCGCCCTGCCATTCGAATCCATCGTGGTCGTCATAGGATTCCTTGGAGGATTCGAAATTGAAGTAGTTGGTGCGGTATTCATCGGACACGTGGCCCCATGTAAGGTTCCAGCCCTTTCTTCTCTTATCGTATTCGGCGATTTCATGGCCCTTGGCATCATAGTCATCGTATTCGTAGATACGGTTGAAAATGGAGCCGCCCAGGGAGTCGCCGTTGTCGTTAATCCAGGGATGGGTGTAGGAAATGGTGTAGTTCTTGCCGTCCCCTGCGCCGCCGAATTCCCAGTGGAAGTTCACCTTGTCGCCGGTGCCGCGGAAGTTGGTGTCACCCAGTTCCACGATACCTACAGTGCCGTCGGAGTCGGAGTAGCCGGCGCCTACGGTGACGATACCGGTCTTCTGTTCAATCACATCGATTTCAATAATAACATTATGTTCATTTTCCTTGCCCGGCAGCAGCTTCATGTTTACATCTTCGAAGTAGCCCAGGTTGTAGAGCCTTTCCATGCTGCGGCTGGCCAGGAATTTATTGAAGGGCTTGCCCTTCTTCAGTTTCAGTTCCCGGGTAATGACCTTGTCCTTTGTCTTTTCATTGCCTACGATGACGATATCTTCCACCACCCCTTCGGAAATATCCACATGGAGGGTGCCGTCAGCGGACACATTGACGGAAGGAATGGAAACGAGCATGTAGCCCTGTTTCAGATAGAGATTTTCGATTTCCTTCAGCTTCTGGTTCACCAGTACAAAGTTCAGTACGCTGTCCTGGGGAATGTTCATGACGGATTTCAGGTAATCGCTGGTGAAAATGGTATTACCGGTGAAGGTGACATCATGGACGACAGGGTTGGCAGCCAGCTGGTAGGTAATGCCCACCCCTTCCGGCACGGCGTTAAAGGCCGGGGTAATCTGGGAGAATACGCCGGTGGAACCAAGGGAGGCCACATCGTTACGGATGCCCTCTTCCGTTACCTGGGTACCGGGCTTGCTCTGTACCAGAGGAGAAAGCTTTGTTTTGACTTCTTCCGGAATGCCGGAGAAATCCACAGAAGTAATGGTCTTTCCGACCTGGGCTTCAATGGCTTCATCGTCCGCTTTGGAAAGATAAAGGGAAGCATCCCCTACGGCCACGGTCTGCTGGGACTGCTGCACCGCTACGGAAGCTTCAGCCTTATCCTTTGCCGTTTCATCGGTAATCTGTCCGGAAGCACCGGTCTGCTGGCCGGTCTTAACATTAATCATGGCACTCTGGGTCATACCGCCCTGGGCAGCTGCCATGTCCGGAGAATCTGCAAAGGCAGTCATGCCGGAAAGGGACAGCAGCACTGCGGAAAGGAGCACTGCTTTTCTGCTTTTAGATGTAATCATACATTCCTCCTCATTAGTTATAGAGTAGTCAGAATTTTCCTGTTTTTTATAAGTAAGAAGCTAGGCCTGGCCCCTGAGAGCCCTGCCTGCTTCTCCCACAACACTTTGAATCTCCCTGTCTGACAGGGGCGGTGCCGGCTTGGGTGCCGGTGCGCTCTGCACGGAAGGCGCAGGCTTTGTTTCCACTGCCGCCGGTGGTGTATACTCCGGCGCCGGTGCAGGCTCTGCCATTTGTTCCGGCTGAGCCGCTGCCTCCGACAGGCTCTTATCCTCGCCTGCAGCAGATACTTTCATGTCCTCTGCTCCTCCTTCGGGAGCCCTTTCCTTTTCGTGAATCACAATCTGTACCGGCCTCTCCGGCTCTTCTGCAGAAGGGTTCAGCATATTCCAGAAGGCATTCATGCCCAGGAACAGGGTAAAGGCCGCCCCCATGGCGCCGGCCCTGAGGAGCCAGCGGCGAAGGGCAGAATTTTTATGCGTTTCATTGAGGCGCTGCATTTCAGCCTGCGCCATGATGAGATTGATTTCCCCTGTTATTTCTTTGTGGCTGCTGTAGGAATGCTCTGCTTTTTCAAGCCACTTCCGTACAGCCTGCACCCGTTTGACTTTATCTCCTGACATAATACCTCCCTGTCAGGGAAACGAATATCCTGCCATTTCCCTTTCATCTTATAATCAGCAATGGAGAAGTATACATGAACATCAGTAAATAATAAGAAATCAGATAATATCGTCAAAATGCTTGACTAATCTTTTATTTTCACCTATATTACACTATTTCCTGTCGTGAATCAATTTGGAAAGCATGCCCCGAAGGCGCCGTATGCCCCGCTTTTCCAGGCGGTACACGTAGGCGGTGCTCACATCCATGGCATCCGCCGTCTCCGCAGCGGTCTGCTCGTTGAGATACACCCGCCGGATCACGTCCTGCTCCCTCACCGGAAGCCGGGACACCGCATGGCTGACTGCCACATGAAGGACGCTTTTGTCTGCTGACTCAAAGGCCGTATCGGGAATGGCTTCGGAGAGGAAAACTTTTTCCTCCTCCCCGTCTTCCAGAAGCACTTCCTCCCCGTTTTTCCGGAGGAAATCCACCATGCGCCCCCGCACCCGGTGGAGGGCATAGAGGGAAAAGGCCACCCCCAGGGAGGGCTGGAACCGTTCCACCGACTCCATGAGACCTACCGTCCCTTCCTGGATAAGATCAAGGGTCACCGCTTCCTGAAGGCCGTATTTCATGGCCTCCCGGAAAACCAGGGGCTGGTAGTGCTCGATAATGGACTGCCTGGCCTCCAGAAGGCCTTCCTCCTTATACTGTTTCCACAACTTTTCTTCCTCTTCCCTTGTGAGCCTTGTCAAAGTGGAAAGGAAAGCTTTATATTCTTCCAGCATCTATATCACCTAGAATTTGAAACTCCAGTCTGTACCTACATAACTGTCATGGTTACTATTATACCACGAAGAAAGGCCTGCCCGCGAGTTCAAATCATAATGGGCGCCGATACTCTTTTCCGTATTATTCATGCCCATGGTGGCGGTAAGCATGAAATCATTGAAAATGTACTTGCCGATTTTAATGTAGTAGTAGTTATCATTGTTGTCGGCTGCATTGTCATAGTAATCGGTGAGGCTGGAGGTAATGGAAATCATATCCAGGCCGATCTTGTCCTGGAAAAAATCCTGGATACCGTTGCCGAAGAGCATGGTGAGACCTGCGTTGAAGAGGGCCCCTTCCATGGCGCCGGAGCTGTCCTTCTCGTTAGGATTCTGGTGAAGGGTGAGCAGCATGAGGATCTGGGAATCATTCAGCGCCGGCTCGCTGTGGAATGTGGTCTTCATATTCCCCGGCGGTCCTTCCAGTTCAGCCGTAATACCGTAATGGCCTACCCTGGTGAAAGCTTTGGCATGGATATCGGGCAGGAGGTTCCCCTGCTCGCCGCCCCAGATGGCGCTGGCATCCCCCATTTTGAATTCGGTGGTATTGATTTTCACGGTGCCCTTTTCCACATTCACCCTGCCGTTTACGAAGGGCGAAGACAGAGGACCCATGATGGAAATATTTCCTTTCACCATCATGTCATAAAGGGCGCTGTTGTAAAGGCGCACATTGTTACCGATGGTTACATCGATTTTAGTGAGCAGATCCAGGGACGTTCCTCCCGAATCCCCCAGAAGGGAGAACGGAATATCCACCAGGGCATTTTCCGCCTTCAATGTACCTGTGATACCCGGTTTGCCGAATCTTTCAATTTCCCTGACCTGGAAATCGCCGTCCAGAGCGCCGGAGTAGTAGGTGGAATCAATAGAGGGTGTATGGATATGGAGTTCCCCCTTATAGTCTCCGATCTTCATATGGTCCCAGGAAACGTCGCCGTTCACCGTGAGGCCGCCGCCGCCGAAGACAGCGCTCCCTTCCAGATGGGAGTTCCTTCCGGAGAAGGAAAGATTCATATTGATGGGCGAAATGGCCTCATTCATGGTCATAAGGGAAAGGGACCCGTCTTTTATGGTAATGCCTCCCAGAAGAAGGGGATCATCATAGCTTCCCGCCACGTTCACATGGCCGTGGATAGGGCCGCTGGCCGCGGTGACAGGCTTGAAGAAAATGGCCAGCATATTCATATCCGCTTCGTCCAGGTTGATATCCAGGTTCATGGGCACCGCCTTGTCCGTGGTGCTTCCGGTAAACAGGTTGCCCGGAAGGGTGCCCTTCACGCTGGCCCGGTACTGTCCCCGGGACACCAGGCCGTTCTGTACGGTGACCACATTATTGGCGGCATTGGCCATAAGGGACATGCTGTCAAAGGTGATGTCGCCGTACCTTGGATGGTCGATGCCTACGGAAATATCCGCCACCGGCGCATTTTTACTGCCCGAAAGGATGACCGCCGCCGTCAGATTTCCGCCAAGGGACATATCCTTTTTCCCCAGGACTCCCGGAATCCAGGAAATATCCATGTCCCGGGCAGCGGCTTCAATATACAGATCCCCTGCGCTGTTCATGGAACCCTTGGCTGCCAGCACGCCGGAGCCGACGGGAATATAGAACTGACGGATGGAAAGAGCCTTATTCATGTAGGAGAAGTCAATCTTCCCTTCCCCAAGGACTGCGCTTCCCAGGTGGCCGCCCAGCAGGTGGGCCTTGAAATCCACATTCGGCGAATCGGTGGTACCGCTGATGCGCATGCTGCCTTCCACTTCGCCGTCCACACCTTCCACGTCCCGGTCAAAGAACTTCATAATGTCTCTGATATTCCACCGGTCAAATTTAAGGAAGCCGTCCATGGAGCCGGAATGGGTATTATAGCTTCCCTTCCAGGTGAAGGTACCCTGTTTCTGTTTGAAACTTCCTTCATCCAGGGACACCGTGCCATTCCTGTAATGGATGGCGGTGGACACATTTTTAATGGTATTGCCGGCAATGGTAATCTGTCTCGTGGAGGCGGTGCCGTCAAATACAGGATCATCTACAGTGCCCTTCACATGGCCCAGAAGGGAAAGGCTGCCTTCCATATTTCTTCCGGGAAGAAGCCTTTCTATCCGGATATCGGTGAGGCTGGTGTCAAGATCCAGTTCCTTTCCATGAATCCGTCCCTTCACCAGAGCGGTGCCGTCGTAAATGTAGCCCAGGCAGTTATCCAGCACCACATCCGTGCCGTCATAGCTGTACTTTCCGGAAATACTCTGGAAAAGCTCGCCCATGACAGAGCCGCTCCAGGCATGGAAATCGCCGGAAACGGAAGGCGCATCCACAGAACCGGTGAGATGAAGGGTATTGGAAACCCAGCCTGTGACAGGATAGTCAAGGCCTGCCAGGGAAAGAAGGTTTTCAATCCTTGTCTGATCCGTCTTTACAGTCAGGTCCATTTCATGGGGTGCACTGATGCCTACGGTGCCGCTGACAGTGTGATTTCCTGCAGGGCCCTCCATGGAAATGGAAGAAATGGAAGCCATGCCTCCTGCCAGGGACACATGGCCGAAGGCTTTGTCAAAGGCCGCATTCTTCACGTGGCCGTCAAGGGCGGTGAAATCAACCGTTCCTTCCGGAGCATCCACGGTGCCGGTCACATGGGCCTTAATAGACACCTTCCCGCCCATGTCCATGCCGGTGAAGCGGCTGAAGGCCGAAGCCTCCACGTTCGCTGCGTCCACATTGAAATTCATGCCGTTTTCGCTGTATGTGCCGTTTCCTGTGAAGAAACCGTCAGCCCCTGCACCGGAAGCATAGGGAACAGTAATGACGCCGTCCCTTTCGCTGGCGGAGAAAGAAAGACTGTCAAAGGAAATATTATCGTAGGAAAGGGAATTGCCATAGGCGGTGACGTTCCAGTTCTGTCCGTCATAGCTGCCAAAGCCTGCCAAATGGGAGGCTGCCATGTTTTCATAGGAAAGGTTCTCCCCTTCAAAGGAAGCGGAGGCCCGGGAAATAGAAGGGGTGCCTCCTTCATAGCGGCCTTCCGCCTGCACATAGCCGCTCACCGTGCCGGAAGCCGGTGTCTCCACCGGAAGGCCGTCAAGACTGATGTGATCCATAAGGAGGCTGAGGGAAAAGTCGCCGCCCGAAAGGTCATAGGAACCCCGACCCTCCAGCCGGCCTCCATCCTTTTCCGCCTCCAGGCGGGAGAGGGAAAGGCGGTTATTATTGAAGGAAAAGGCAAGGGACGCCTTGTCTATGCCGTAATTTTCATAGGAGAGATGCTCACCGGTCAAAGTACCGGAGGCGGAGGGATTATCAATGGTACCGGAAAAATCCACATTCCCCTCCACTGTGCCGGAAGCACCGTAATCGGGAAGGATCTTTTCGATTTCCACCTTGTGAAGGTACACATTCCCTTCAAAAACAGGTTCATCCGCCGCTGTATCTACAGAAAGAGCACCGGTCAGCTTCTGCCCGTTCACCCTGCCGGACACGTCGGAAAGGCTGATCCTTCCGTTTTCTATATTAAAAAAAGCCGCTCCGTCAGCTAAAACATAATTATCATAGCTGAGAGCAGCATGGTTAAAAGAACCGGTCACCCGGTAGGCAACGGCGCCGTCACTTTTCCAGATTTTGGCTTCCGTTACCTTACCTGTACCGTCTTCCAGCTTTAATTGATTCTGAAGCTGCGGGAATGCACTGAGCAGGGGCTGCAGGGATTTCAATGAAACAGGGTCGGTGCTTACATTGATTTCCAAGTGGCTGCTGTCCTTATAGTCAAGGGAACTCTTAAAGGCACTGTCCATGAAAACACCCTTAAGACCTCCGGTAATACGGGAATTTTCATCAAAGGCAAAGGTGCCGTTAAGAGAAGTGAGGTCAAACTCACCGGCTGCCGTGGTACCCACCTTCGCTTCACCGTTGGAAATGATGATTTTGCCGGTGAAAGTACCGCTGTCGGAAGTATCCGAAGGCTTCAGGATGGTGGTCACATTCCAGGTGCCGTCTTCCTTCTGGGCAAGAGAAAGGACAGGGTCCTCCACCGTCACATCCTTCACCACAGTGGCCACGCCGGCGCCGTTGATGAGGTAGTTATAGAGAGACGACAAAGTCCAGCCTACAGTCAAAGAGGGCGTAGAAAGCACGTCCACCCCGTTCTCGTCCTTCAGCTCCAGCTTCGTGAAAGCCAGATTCAGGTCAGGATCCAGGTCAATGGACTCCCAGGAAAGGGTGCCGTTCACCCTGGCTCCCAGCTGCTCTTTCAGCACCGGTTCCAGGTTCTGTACAATTATCGGTCGGATCAGGAGGTAAATGGCGCAGAGCAGCACGAAAATAAATGCTGCAATCCCATTCAGCCACCATTTGATTTTACTGTTCAAAGTCATCTCTCCAATGTTTATGATGATAAAGGTTCAAAGGGGTCTCCCCACTTTTTATTGTCCCCCCGCTTGCGGGGTGGCAAGGTGGTGCCGCAGGCACCAAAGGGGGGCGGGCCTGAAGAGCCCGCGGGTTGTGTAAAAGGGTTCAGAGGGGAAGGTTCTTAAGATTGATGGGCCCTCCGGGCCCAAGGGTTCTTAGGTCTGACAGCAGCTCCGCTGCTGAGGGTTGTGGATTGCCGCCTTTGGCGGCAATGAGTATAAAGTCAGCGTTACGGGATGAGCTTCCTGCCGCATAAAAGACGCTGAGCATTCTGCTGAATTGGCCACCTCCGGTGGCCACCCCCTATCCGGCTGCGCCGGACTTCCCCCTATTCAGGGGGCAGAATAGGCCTCTCTATGCTTTGCCACGGAGTCATGTGGCACATTGGTAAGCGTCCATAGTGCCCCCGCTTGCGCCCCCCACTCCTATTGTCCCCCCGCTTGCGGGTGGGAAGGTGGTGCGTTAGCACCAAAGGGGGCGGGCCTGAAGGGCCCGCGGGTTGTGTAAAAGGGTTGTGAGGGGAAGGTTCTTAAGATTGATGGGCCCTCCGGGCCCAAGGGTTCTTAGGTCTGACAGCAGCTCCGCTGCTGAGGGTTGTGGATTGCCGCCTTTGGCGGCAATGAGTATAAAGTCAGCGTTACGGGATTTGCATTAGTGCCACTATGGCTCCCCGTCATTTCGAGCGGAGGTACTAGGGAAGCACTGATGAATTCATAGAGAAATCTCCCTGCAGAATGCTGCCTTTCGGGGGGCTGTTCGGCATAGAGTATCATTTCTCTGCTTAACCTCGTACACCCCTGCGCCACTCCGTGGCCCTCTTCCCCTCAAGGGGACGCAAGACGTTACGGGAATGCCTTCCTGCTACTTAATTCTTGCTAAGCATTACGGTGAATTGGCCACCTCCGGTGGCCTTCCCCCCTTTGGTGCCTTACGGCACCACCTTTCCCCCGCTGTGCGGGGGCACAACAACCCGTGCTTTGCTTAGAGCTACTTATGAAATTACAGCCTGGCGGAGCTTTGTTCTGCCACCGCTTGCGGGGGAAGTCCCGCGGAGCGGGCAAGGGGGAACGCTTTTCCCACGCGCCACAGGCGCGGTTGGCCTGTTTTCCCTCGCCTGCCAGGGCGGTTGTAAAGGTTTTATACAAACTGGCGCCCCCTCTTTTTGAAGGGCGCCCACCACCTGCCGCCGCAGGCGGCCCCCGATCCTCGATCCCGATCTTCGATCCCAGCCGCTTCGCGGCTGTACGCCCACCAAGGCCGATAGCTGATAGCCGACAGCCGATAGCAGCCCACTAGCCCACCAGCTCACTATCCCCTATTTCCCCGCCTGGTTCAGAGGGGATGCGAATTCCGGGTGAATGACCGCCGGGATGCCCATGGCGTGTTCCAGGGTGGCCAGGCTGATGTTGTAGTTATAGAGGGCGGTGATGTAGTTGGTGCGGGCTGTGTTGAGCTGCAGTTCTGCATCCAGTACATCCAGGTTGATGCCTACGCCGCTGCTGTAGCGGACGGTGGCGATTTTGTATGCTTCTTCTGCCTGGGCTACAGCCGCTTCGGTGGCGCGGATCTGTTCTTTGTAGGAAAGGACGTTAAGGTAGTCCTGCCGTACTTCCAGTTCCACCGATTCCCTGGCCTGGAGGAGCTGTTCCTGGGCTACTTTCAGTGCAGCATTCGCCTTCTTAACAGCTGCCTGGGTAGAGCCGCCATCCCAGAGATTCCAGCTAAGGCCGCCAACCAAACTCCAATCATCTTTATCAATACTTCCCAAGCTGGATCCTTTCCAGTTATAACCGGCACCAACGCTTAATGTAGGAGCATAACCTGCTTTTGCAACACGAAGTGCAGCCTGCGCAACACGAACTTTGTAGTCAGACTGAATCAGTTCCCAGCGGTATTTCTCCGCCATGGCAATGGCCTGATCCATGGTAATGTCAAAGGCCGGTTCCGGGAAATCCTTATCCAGGGGATTCAGCTTTGTATTCATTGGGATGCGCATGATGTTGTTCAGGTTGGCTTCTGCAATATCCCTTGCATTGTCAGCGGCAATCTTGCTCTGCTTTGCATTGGCCAGGGAGGTGCTGGAGGTGAGGACATCCAGTTTGGCCACAATGCCTGCATCGAACTGCTGCTGTACATTATTCAGATGGCTGGCGTAATCGTTGACGGACATGGCCTGCACATCTGCCAGTTTGATATTTTCCAGATAGGTGTAGTAGGCCTTTACGGCAGAAAGCTTGGTATCCGCTTCTGTTTTATAGTAAGTCAGGTCAGCAATATTTTTCTGGTATCGCGCCTCATTAATAGCGCCTTCCAGTTTGCCAAACGTCCATACTGGCCAAGTCATATTAAGCCCCTGCTGATAGGACCTATTAGCACTGATAGAATTTCCTGTCGCATATGTATAAATTGGAGTAATCGGAATAGTAGTCCCATTAGATCCTTTTACGTTAACCTTCTCCGTACCTACTCCACTTCCAGGCACTGCTGTTTTTTGGGTTTTAGCCTGTGTCCCCTGCCAGCTGTATTTCACAGACGGGTTCTTGGCCGCTGCGGCTGCGCTGACATCCGCTTCTGCTTCCTTCCGCTGGAGGTCCGCAATGGTGATGTCACGGTTGTTCTGGATGGCGGTGGAAACGGCGCCCCGAAGGTCGATGTCCAGGGAGGAGGCTTCCGGCGCTGCTGCGTTGGTTAATGCGTCACCCAGATTTTTAGTCATGAGCATGTTGTTGAAGTTCACTGTCTTGTCAGGGCTTGCCTGTTTCATCTGGGCATCCAGGGCCTTCTGGGTAATGGATGGATCAGTGGTGGTGCGGGTGGGTTCACCCTTTGCTTCCGCTCCCACCCCGAAGGTGAGTGCCATGACGACGGAAGCTGCCAAAATACGGTAGGTATATTTATTCATATATTTCATCCCTTCTAATCAGATGTGTTAATAGTTGTAGCCAAGGCCGATATATTCACCGCCGCCCCTGTTGCTGTGGGGGAAGATGGACTGTCCGGTGAGGAAGAAATGGTCATCCAGCGCATAGCTCCCGCGCACCCGCATGGTCAGATCATCGGGGTTGAAGAGGTCTGCTGAGAACTTCCACCGGTTTTTCTCGTAATCCACACCGGCACCCAGTTTGTTTCTGATAATGCCTGCATGATAGCCGTATATCCCTCTCGTCCTACCAAATACGGCGTCATATACAGGATCATTGGTCAGCGACTCAATCCCCAGGAGTCCATAGGTACCTTTGCCTATGCGGAAAAACAGATTCGGCGAAAAATCATCCTTTGTTGTATTATATAACAATTCGCCTGAAACAGATACATTAAAATCGGTCTGTCCATTCATTATACCATTAATTTTCCCTGAAATCTCTTTTGCATTGCCTGAAATTTCCTTTGCATTTTCAGAAGCCACTGCCAGATTGTCCATAATCCGGCGGGCATCATTCACTGCCTTGCCGTCGCCGTTCAGCTGGTAGAGCATGGAATTGATCTGGGAGGTAATGCCTTCGATTTCATTGGCGGTCTGGATGCCCTGGGCCGTAAGGATGGCCAGATTCTGGGAAACGGCGTCGAAGTTGCTGATGCTGTTCTTCACATTTTTCTGGGCCGCCGGATCCGCCACCACCGTATTAATGCCGTCAAGCATGGTCTGGGCGGAATTGATGAGCTTGTCCATTTTGTCCATGGCCTGGTCGATGCCCGGAGCTGCCTTACCCTGGACGGTCATGCCGTCGGAAAGGTATCCCCTGTCCTGATGGCCGCCGGAGGCTTTGATGAAACGTCCCCCCATGACGGAGGAGGTCTGGATGGAGAAATCCGCATCCCTTGGCACCTGGGCGTCTTTATAGAAACGGAGCCGCACCACCGCTTCCCCGTTTTCCACGGAAATCTTATCTACCATGCCCACTTCCACGCCGGCGTAGTGGATGGGATTTCCCGGTTCGATGCCTTCCGCTTCTTTGAAATAGCCGGTGACATGAAATCCGCTTTTCCCGAAAATCACCGTATTTCCCAGCTCAATCACAATGGCTGCAAAAAGTATAATGCCCAGCAGGGAAAAAGCCCCTACCTTTGCTTCTGTGGACCATTTCAAGGCATGTCACCTTCTTTCAAAAAATCAGGGTCCGACGGCAGTCCTTCCATGAACTGCCTCACCCTTTCGTCTTTCGACGCCTTTAATTCCTCCGGCCTGCCTATGGCCAGGAAGGAACCTTTATAAAGAAATGCCATCCTGTCGGCAATCATTTCCGCCGACTTTAAATCGTGGGTCACCACCACGCTGGTGGCATGCAGGGCTTTCTGGGTGTGCTTGATAAGGAGGCTGATGTCCGTAGACCGGATGGGGTCCAGCCCCGCCGTAGGTTCATCGTAAAGGATGATTTTCGGCTCCAGTGCAATGGCCCTGGCCAGGCTCACCCTTTTCTTCATGCCGCCGGAAAGGCTTGAGGGCATGAGGTTTTCTATGCCGTCCAGTCCCACCAGGTGAAGCTTTTCCTTCACAATGCGGTCGATTTCCTCCTCGGGAAGCTTCGTATGCATGCGGAGGCCGAAGGCCACATTTTCCTTCACGTTCATGGAGTCGAAGAGGGCGGAGTACTGGAACACGAAACCCATATTTCTTCTGGCCTTGTTCAGTTCCTCTTCACTGAGACGGCCCATGTCCTTCCCGTCCACCAGGACTTCTCCCGATGTGGGCTTCAGAAGGCCGATAATCAGCTTAAGCAGTGTGGATTTGCCTGAGCCCGAAGCGCCGAGGATTACCATGGTCTCTCCGTCTTTCACCGTCAGGCTCACGTCTTTTAATATCTGCCTGGACCCGAAGGTCTGGTACACATGTCTGATGGAAATCATAGGGCCTCTCAAAATAGAATGGACGAAAGAATATAATTGGCTGCAAAGAGCATGATAATGGAGTACACCACGGACTGGGTAGTGGCCTTGCCGACCCCTTCCGCACCGGCGGTGCAGGTCATGCCCCGGTCGCAGCCCACCAGGGCCACGATCATACCGAAGATGACAGACTTGAATACGCCGATGTAGAGATCCGAAGGCACGCAGTACACGTGGATGGAATGCATGAATACGTAGGACGACACCCCATGGGACAGGGATGCCACCATCATGCCGCCGCCTACGCCGATGGCCACGCCGAAGACGTCAAGAATGGGCAGCATGCACATGCAGGCAATGAGCCTTGGCACCACCAGATACCCCACAGGGCTCACTGCCATGCAGCGGAGGGCGTCAATCTGCTCGGTGACCCGCATGGTACCGATTTCCGCCGTAATGGCAGCGCCCACCCGGCCTGCCAGCACCACGCCGCAGAGCACCGGGCCCAGTTCGCGGCCGATGCCGATGGCCACAATGGCGCCTACCGTAAAATCAGCGCCGTACTTGGTCAGCTCCCCTGCAATCTGCACGGAAAGCACCATGCCTGTGAATAAAAGGGTGAGTGCCACAATGGGAAAAGACAGGACCCCCAGAGAAAGGCACTGCCGGCAGGTTTCCTTCCCGCGGATGGCAGATATTTCCTTCACCGCCGCCAGAAGAAGCAGTACCACCGCTCCCAGCTGGTGAAATATGGACAGGGTCTGCCGGCCCAGTGATTCCAGAAATCCCATATGTCCCTCCTTTCCCTGTGATTATAAATGGGTGAGGAAATGACTCATCCGGAAATAGGAAGCATTCGATTTCTTATCATCAGGCTTCTGCCCCTCTTCCTTCTTCGGCTCCTCTTTCCCAGCCTTTTTATCGTTTCCGGAAATGGAATCCTTTCCTTCATTCTTCATATCCGCAATCATCTTCTGCTTCGATCTGGCAAGCTTCTTAAGGGCCTCATCCCGGTCCTCCGGCGCCATGACCTGGAAGGTGAACTGTCCGTCGCCGTAAACCACGTAATCCGTGTCCACGCTGCTCTTGGGACTGTCTTCATCCTTCTCCCCTTCCGCGCCGTCCTTATTCTTTCCCTTCAGATAGTCCGGATTTTTGGAAGGCCTTTTATCCTGGATTTCCGTCTTGCTTCCGCTGTCATCGTCTTTGGAAATCATGCTCACGTTGGGATCCAGGATTTCCACGACCACCTGGTTATTCTTATCTTCCTTCTCCAGCTTGTCGAAAAGGTCGTTGAAATCTTTATAAGTGCGGATGCGCTCCAAGATTTCATCGGTCAGATTGTACTTCTGCTGCTGGATCAGGTAAGGAAGAGGCACCACGCCGCCGCCCCGGACTTCCAGAATCATGGGACCCAGGGGCTGGTTTTTCGGCACCGTGAAAGCCAGGTCCTTGTAGAAAACCTCGCCCCGGTAGGGAGCCAGCCTTGCCCTTACGTAAATGGTATCTCCCGGAGAAACGACGGTGGGCGAAGCGGAAGCGTCCAGCAGCTGGGCAGTCTTCCTCTCCTTCGTCACCTTCATGTCCACGGAAATATCCCGAAGAGTGTAGGGTTCGAACCGGTTCTGCTCCAGAATGCGGATGACATTGTACATTTCATCCACGCTCCGCTCCGACACATCCTTGGAAGACCAGTACATGTTGGACCGGGTAAAGGGCTTCTTCTTCAGATCCTTCGGGAACAGGGTGTAGGAAAGAGACACCGTCCCCTCGCCGTTCCTGTCCAGGGTGTTGCTGATATTGTTATAAACGGAGGTCACCGACAGCATGGGCAGCATGCGCTCATTCTGCACCATGCGCACATTGAGATCCCCCGTCCTTCCCGTATCCTCATCAAGCACGGAGGAATGGAGACGCACGGACTCCGGCACCTTTCCCGAAAGTCCGCCGATACCGGAGCCCCGGTCCTCGTTCACCGTCCCGATTTCCGCACCTACACTGCCCAGCTTAAAGGGAATGTTATGGCTGGGAACCACGGTGAAAATATAGGAATTATGCATGAAATAGGAAGAACTGCCCTTATCCAGGAAAGGATGGCCGAAAGCCACCATATGGTCCCCGTCCACATAGGTCACCGTTCCCACGGCACCCAGCTTCAGATCCCCTGTCACCAGAGTAGCAGACACCGCGCCCCCGGCCTCCAGAGGCCTGGGCGTCCCGTCGGCGCCGGCAGAAGCGGCGGAATAGGGCACCATATTGAAATCCTTCATCTTATCCGTCAGGAATTCCATGGCCGAAGGCGTATAGCCCGATGCCATAAGGGGCGTAGCCAGCGGAATAAGACCACTGTCCGATTTCCTGTTTCCTTCATCCTTACTCGTATCCACCGTCCAGAGACGGAGCATATCGGAAATAGGAGTCACCATGCCGATACGGCCGTCGGACTGGGGAAAACCATAGGCAATGGCGCCAAGCAGCTTGCCGTCAATATATACGGGACTGCCGCTCATGCCCTGGGCGATACCGCCGGACGCATCAATGACCGGGCCCGACACCTTCACCAGCACCAGATCCCCGCCTGTGGCCCCTTTATTCTTCATGATACCCAGCACATCCACATCAAAAGTGTCGATTTTCGTGCCGTGCACCACCGTTTTCGCATACCCATGCATGCCTTCCTTCACATCGGAAAGAGGAAGAAACTCCTCCGCTGCCGCCGGCAGGACGCATCCCAGCGCCAGGCACACCGAAAGGGCCAGCCTTTTTATTTTCTTGCTTGCAATCGCATGCATCAGAAGCTCCTTATCCATTAATTGGTTTCAATGACAGCCACCGCATCCTGCTTTGCAATCTGCTGTCCCTTCACAACCAGTACCTTCTTCACCACACCGTCCGCATCAGCCCGGGCCGCCGGCACAGGACCAACCAGAGAATCCACCGTAGCCAGCACCTGCCCCTCCTTCACCGGAGTATTCACATCCACCACAGAAGTCACAGTGCCCGAAAGCACCGCATTCTGGGCAAGTTCTGCCGCCTCAGCGGGCACACCTATCATCAAAGCAGCCGCCGCTGCCAGACCGGCTTTTTTCCACGTTTCCATAACTATCCCTCATTTCTTCCTGTAATCGGGTATTATCAGTTTTATTGTACCACGGACAATGAATTATTTCTTTAAATTATTTTTAGGGAAAAGGTTCTTAAGATTGATGGGCCCAGGGCCCCACTCTTATTGTCCCCCCGCTTGCGGGGTGGCAAGGGAACACGATTCGTAGGGGAGCGTTAGCGACCTGAGAATCGTGTGACACGCTTCACACCGTGGCGAAGGTGGTGCCGCAGGCACCAAAGGGGG